>Ga0209589_1005259_pt1 | contig 22004 bp, 9 predicted proteins | sample CowpeawhiteBW_FD_187525 | JGI IMG/M metagenome (GOLD analysis project Ga0209589, IMG submission 187525) | Root nodule microbial communities of legume samples collected from California USA - Cow pea white BW (SPAdes) (version 2) | ecosystem: Host-associated > Plants > Roots > Nodule | place: USA... | reverse complement strand
GTCTGTTCTGTACTTCTCTTCTTTCTCTGTTATTTTATCTGTTTGGTTAAGTTATTATCTTCACTATTCATAATTCTTCTCACATTTGTGTCTGTTGATTTGTTTTGCATTTTTATACATTTGAAGCAAGCAAAACACACCTTCTATTCTTCATGTTCAATCTTGTGTGCTGGTGTAGGGCTAGTCAAAAGTGATTCAGGCAACTTCACCATGGTTGTACCAATGGATATGCTAAGTGTTTTTAGTTTTGTTCTATAGGTCATGGGGAGGTTCGAACGTGTAGAACAAGCCAGAGCAGCCTCGGAGTGCCTCGATTATGCTATGGTAATCGAATGGGTCAGATCGAAAAATCTTAAGCTTATTAGAGTCTGTGGAAATCCCATTGAATAGGTCTTCGTCGCCTGAGACACGATCGGAAAGGAAATTGAAATTGAAATCGAAATTGAAATTGAAGGGAAGGAGGAAGCGTGGCATGAAGAGTTAAAGAAATGATCGATTACCATATTTTTGGATAGAGGCATGAACAGTGTAGCCTCGATGGAGGAGTCGCTGGACGAGGTTGAAACCTAGGTGGCCGGAAGCGTCGATGACGCAAACTGTTTGAGTGGTTGTGTCTATGCTTTAAAAGGTTTTGATTTTTATAATTTGGTTCAATGCAGCTGTTGAAGAGTTGGTAACAGGATTCCGTGTTGGCGCAACAACGAAGGATAAGCTTAGGAGGTGCAGCAGTCTCGTTCCACTATTTGCAACATCAAGGGTATCAAATTTTAAAAAAAAAAAGCCCATATGGCCTCGGCTGCAGCGAAAACCGAGGCCAAAGGGTATCGAATTTAAAAAAAAAAACCCATATGGCCTCGGGTGGAACGAAAACCGAGGCCAAAAGGCTGGGCTCTATGGCCTCTGGTTCCATTGAACCGAGGCAGAAAGGGCCTCTATGGCTTCGGTTCTTAACCGAGGCCAAAAGCTATGCTCTTTTGGCCTCGCCCCAATATGCTTCGGTTCCCGAACCGGTGCAGAATATTAAAAACAACCGCTGCCAAATCCCCTTCCTGCACTGGTGCACTTATATAATAACAAGTTAGCATAAATTTTCAATCCCACATTACATACATTCAAACCAATCTGACTTCCTATAGCAACTCAACCTTTCAAACCAATATCCCAATAAATGAATTCCAATTCAATAAATCCATTCCAATAACAATAATACATTTATATTACGTTAAATTTGTTTTCACTGCCATACCTCCCACTAATGGGTTGGGTTCAAGAATGACTTTGCTTATCTCTTCACCAATGTAGACAACAGCAGAACGAAAAACACCAATCCAGCAGTTTCCACTTCAGAGTGATTATTTTCTACAACTAACATTCCGCTTCCGCTCTTGAACAACACTGTTACAAAAAAATTCACACTTTATCATATTTTCTCCAAAAAGGGAAACAAAAATGCCTCCTTTTCACAAACATCAACGAATACAAAAAACATTGTTGCAGTGGGTAAACCCAAAACTTTTTCTGCTCCACCAAGGGGGAAATGACAAACCCCATCGGAAAATAACTTCAAAAACGGAGGAACAACAAACTTGGAGAATGAAGGAAGAAGAAACTTAGGGGGATGGACGAAGAAGACACTTCGGAGATGGAGGAAGAAAAAACTTGGGAGAAGGAGGAAAAACAAACCTGGGATGGAGAAAGAAAAAATTGCTCTCCACTTCTCTCATGACTTCCACTCCTCTTTCTTCTTGCTCTTCACCCACTTCTGTCACGAATCAACCTCCCTTTCTCTCTCGTTCTCAAGCATCCAATGCGAAATTATACAAAAAGTAAATAAAAAATTAAAAAAACAATGCCACGTCAGATAGTGAGAGAAGTTATAAAAAAAATGTTGTCATTATATCATTTTCCATAAAACAATTATTGGTGCTGACCTTGTGTATAATATATGTTGTTTGAATAAAGTAGTTGTAGTGACAAAATTTGACAGAATTTCTTTGTTGAAATTGTTTGGGGAAGCATTTGCACTTCCTTTTTCGTCCTCTATCGTCAAAGCTCTGGAAAATTCTTACTTTGATCTCGCTTGTCTAACCGATCATTATATCATTTATGGTTTCTTTTTAGGGCAATTTTTTGCAATATTCATTGTAGCTACTAGAAGAATATTATGGTTGTTTCCATGAGATCTGGATCCAACTTTCCAGTGAGCTAGACAATGTGTTTTTTTTTCTTTCACTATTTATCATATTTTCATATGTAGAAGATTTGTTCATGTTCCAAAATTCTCTTTTGGTAAAATTTTCACTGGTATAATCTGTTTCAGGAAGTTACTATTTTTGTTTATTTACATTGTATGAACATTGTAAAGTGGTGCTCTGCGCCAAGACATCTTTACTAGTAAAGACACCAGTCAGGTAACTTATCTATTGCCACTTCCTAACTTCTCCAAACTTTGATTGCATAATAATAATTAAAAAAATAAAACATATGTGTAATAATATTGGAATGAATTCCCCTCCCTAGTAGTTTTGTACAGGTTCGGTTCTGGTTCAATGCATAATTCAAGCACTTAATAGTCCCTTTTTCAGTATTATTCTTTTCTATATACACATACTCATTATCGCATAGAAGTAATTATTACATTGTGTAAAAATTAAAACCGCTAATATTTCTTTTTAATGCTTTTACTATACTACTTAAGTAGAAAGTTGTGAGAAACCTAATTAGCTTTTTATTATCTGTGAGATAAAATAACATAAAATAAAATAAAATAAATAAATAAATAAATAATCAAACATAAAAAATATGGGTCACTACCCTTAATCAATACCTCTTCTAAATACATAAACGTATACAGCCATCATTTACTTTGTTACTTTAAAAACATACCTATTCTTACAACACCGGTTTAAGGAAGAAAAATTATCTTTTGAAGAAAACATTTGACAAACTTCACAAAGTTTTTATAAATAAAATTAAAATAGATTAATTTTTATTTTTTAATTAAAATAAAATAATATTGTTTTATCCAAATTGATAATTTGTTAAAGTTTGTAAAAAAAAAAACCTTTTGTTAAGATGCCATTTATAAGGCCCATTAAAATTTTTTTATTCTTTTCTGCCCTAAATTGTAAGGGCTGCCTTTGTGAATTGGGCCTAAGGGCTGGCTCAGAAAGGGGAAACCAGACCTCTAAGTCTGCCCTAACACATCACTTCCTTCACTTTACAGAAAACAACATCATTGTCCCTTAGAGTAGCCGCGACTTTCCGCTAGGGTTTAGACCTTAGTTATCTCCAAGCTTGTTCAACCCCTTCTTGCTCCACGTAAGTTATCCCTCAACTCACACTTTTCCTCCCTGAGCATATATTTGTTTTACAGTAGGGTTTCACCGTGAGCTTAGTTCCTAACTCTATTCCACTGTCTTGTTCAGTTCGCAAGTCCACTCTTTGAGCTGTCGTGCTCCGCTAGTTAGAGTCGCGCACTTTCTAGCTACTTCCAGGTAAGGGAAGCTAGAACCCTTTTGTTTAATGCGATTGCGGTTTGTTTTGTTTGTATTTTCATGATTCTTGAACTGGTATGTTGTTGTGGATACATGGAATGGTTTGTGTTATCGTTGGTGTGTAAAAATACAACTGCTACAGGACAGTGGCGACGACTAATAATCTCGCCCAAGCGAGCTTGTCTCGCCTAGGCGAGGTGAGTAGAGGCTCGCCCAGGCCTTCTCGCGTGAAGAGTCGCTCAGGCGACCCGCTTAGTTTTGAGCAAGCGAGCGTCTTGCTCAGGCAAGGAGTGTCTCGCCTAAGCGAGAACGTGAAAAGGCCACTGTTCCAGATTCTTGAGCTCTTGCCTAGGCGAAGGGAGCTCGCCTGAGCGAGAGTCTCTCTAGCCTGGGCGAGGCCCTTCAGCCTGAGCGAGGAGCTGGGCGAGAATTCGTTTCAGATTGGTGTTCTTCTTGTTCTTGGGTGTTTGACCTGTATTTGATTGTACTATTATATGATGGCATGAGGGAAATGAGTATGCATGAGTGGGAGGGTGTATGAGTTATGAACAATGGATTTTTGAATAATGCTTGATATATAATAAACATGAGATGGTTCGTATCAAAATGGCACGGTATTTGCATGAGGTGCAATGCTATATTTATGGTTAGGGATGGATGAGCTGGAATGGTATTCTGCATGAAATGTGAATGAGGAAATTTGGTTATGAAGATTGGCATGAGAGTCGTGTCCATGGAAATGATTAATTTATTGACTGATATGCTTGGTCCGTGTCAGTGCGTAAATCCTTGAGATCTCTAGGTGGGGTCTCAGGGTGTGCTTCAGTGGTCAGGACGTAATTCCATGGGCCCTATTAGTGGGTGTCCATGGTGGTGCCCCATATGTATAACTGGGTAAGGATTCAAGGTAAGGTTGCATCCTGACACTCTAAGGAGTCAGCTAGTCTCACCTAGAGCGGACTGACTCTTGTGGTGAGAGTAGTAGGAGGCCTGAAATTCATTAAGGGCTAACTTTATGGTGAGGGAAATTGATTCATTGTAACATATGTAACACATAGCTCGGGGGTGAGCAGCTCGGGGGTGAGCAACGGTATCCACCACAAGTGCAAGCATCCGCTGAATCCGACCAGGTTATATGTATCCGGATGAGTTGAGTCGAGTCTTAGTGTATTACTTGGAAGGTCGTAACATGTTTGTGTGATGTATGTATAATGGACTATGAATATGTATCTGATTTCATTAATGAAATGGTTTTGGCTCTAGCTTACCCTTTGCTTGTTTGATTGTCTTGTGTGTGTGGTTCTTCTCTTTTGCGATGATCATCAATTTATTGATGTGAGCATAAGCGAGAGGTTCTCGCGGTCAACAGGGGAATGGCAACTCCGCTGCATAGCCCGCCTGGGCTGGATTCTTGATTCATGATCTTTCTTTTAGGGCCAGGGCCCATGTAGCATTTGTCCTTTACATTTCAATTTGATTTCCGTAGAATATTTTGTAACTGTTTCTTTTGGCACCGTTACGCGTTTTGGTTAGTTGTAGGGAGTTACTTTTAAACTCCGAGACTGCGCTGAGATATTATTCTAGTGTGACACTTCTTTTAATTACATTTTCTTTTAAAGAATTTGTTTACAACTATGATTGTTATAGCAATTTATTTTGATATTTGTACCACACCTAGCCGGTCCCACTAGCATATTAACACATATCACCCTTGACCAACACCTATGTCGGTCAAGGCTAGGAGACTGGTGTACCACACCAAGCCAACTTAACAAAATAATAATAAAACGATCACCATACCTATACACCAAAACATTCAAGTAACCGGCCTAGGCTGGGCTGATCTAAGTCTAGCCGGCCTGAACTGATAACATAAACATCCAGAGGAATAACTTGCCTAAGACAGTATATGAGCAACACAAACCGTTAAGGGAAGTAGTCGGTTTAGGCTGACTACCTTAATACGCTTAGCAAACCCCCCCCCCCCTTATGTTCAATGAGCCCACAGTAATCAATCTAAGGACCTGGGTTAGGGTCAGGCCCACTTACAGCCCAAACTAGGGCCCAAGCTAAGGCCCGGCCCATGGCATAACCAGACATAGTTAATACTCTATAAATACACGTGGACCCCAGTAATTAAAGGTACGCATTCATTACTCCATTAATCACTTGATTTGACTTTTTGAGAGTTTTGACTCACTTGAGCTTCGAAGTCCCTTCTGCAGGTAACCCCTCCGGGGTCCAAGCAGACATGTACCAATCGGGAATAGGCCAACTGAGAAGATAGCAGACTACATGGGTAAGGTGACGTTTGTGCCTAACTTATCTTGTTTGTTCTCTACAGGAACAATATTAAACTATTTATAGATATGAAGACATCGGGCCGCATACTTGATTCTTATAAAACCCAGCCTTAAAAAAAAATGGGAATATGTGGGCCATTCGGATAGTAGATCTATTTGTCTAGGCAGGAACCTTGTGTAGAACGTATAAATAGTAGTAGTAATAGGAAGAATACTTTTTCTTTATGATGAAAATGGTCAAATTATATATATATATATATATATATATATATATATATATATATATATATATATATATATATATTGGTGCAAACTTATCTTAAACGGTCATTCTGTAAAGTTGAATTAGATCTCTTTTTTAATCAGAATTATAATTGGTCCAAACCTACCAGTAATAGATTTCTCTTCTAATCACTTTCTTTTTTATTCCTCATATTATACATGTGTATAATTGACGGTAGGCTTTATTGTTTTAAGGTTCATTTTACTCTTGTTAGTGAGTGTCTAATGTACTTTTCTTTCCTTTAATTATTAGGTGGGCTTGCCGAAGGATCTAGAAAGAAAATTCTTGATGAGACATAGAATGAGTGATGGCTGAATTATTTGTATTTTCTTTATTCTGGAGAAGATAAGAGTTTTCAGTTGTAATTATTTTTAATTATGAGAGTGTAGAAATATTAAAATGTGATTTTAAAATATATGTATTAACTTTAATTTCTACTATATATATTAGAAGTGTTTTAATTAATGATTTTAATTTTTTTATCTTATTTTATATGTACTATGTTAATAGAATTTATTTTAGTTAATATCTTTAAAATAAAATTAATATATTATTTCAAATAAGGTCGCCTAAATGTATGTATAAAATTTAAAATGATATCGTAAAATTTATTTAAATGTTTTTCTATTATTGTTTATTGTAATATTTAGACAACAATTTTGTATGTTGTAAATTGTCATGTTTCACGCAACGGTTTTTTTATTGTTGTTTAGTTTTTCATTATTCTCTTTTATCTACTCTAGGCCATAATTTTAAATTTTGTGACCTAAACAGAAAAAATCATTGTCTAATGTATAGCCTATGACACATAGACCATGCTTACAAATTTGTTACCAATTCATTACTTAACTAAGGCAACAATTTTTCAGCTTCAGACCGAAATTTTTCAGCTTTAAATCGAAAATTTTCATTATTGTCTAAAAGTTATTTTTCTTGTAATAGTAATTGGTCACAAATTCTATCACATCTTTCTTCATCCTTGACCACCAAAAAAATTCCTTCAAATTCTTATACATCTTAAAGATGCATAGACGCATGCTACAATGACTCTTATGTCCATTTTCTAGGATCATCCTTCTCAACTCATCATCAACAGGCACACAAACTCTTTCTTTGAAATGCATAACTTCGTCACTCCACAACTTGGATTATCTAGCTTGATCAATACCCAACATCTCTTTAGTACGTCTCAAACTAGGATCATTCATCCACCTTTGCTTAACTATTTTAAGGAACTCATTAGTTTTAGTTAGATGGCTATAACTAATATGACTACTCTACAACTCCACGCCTAGGTTTGAATCTCTAAACTTTTCCACCAACTCAAACTTTTTCACATCAAACCAACAACTTGCCCCCTCTTTCTAGTGAAAGTGTTTGCCACAAAATTGGCCTTTCTAGAATGGTATAACAACTCGAAGTCATAGTCTTTAAGGAACTCTATTCATCTTCTCTACCTCATGTTCAACTCCCTTTGGTCCAACAGATACCTCAAATTTTGTCATCGCTAAACTCCTTAAACTAAGCTCCATAAAGATAATGGCTCCACTATTTTAAGGCAAATATTACTTAACAAGCTCAAGCTCATGACTAGGAGAATGGAAAAGGAATTCAAAGAACTCTACTCTTGTGAAGAATAGTTTATTAGCTTGTTGTTCCTTCTCTTAGTTTTGTAAAAATGAAAATAAGTTTTTGCATTAGAACATTGCTTGGAGGCCAAGGCATCGTGAAAGGTGCATGCATCTTCATTATTGTAAAAGGTTCTTAAAGCTTTTTCAATTTTTTAAATTCATCGTACTCTCTTTCACTTAGGTTAATTCTTCCATTATATAAATAAGAATAACTCAAGCTTCATAAGTCAACTTGGAAATAATAAATAGAATTTCTGTAAAATTTATAACTCTTATTTGTTCTAAGTTCACTAGGATATATTGTCTTCTTGACTTCTCTTAGACCTTTTCCTAGATGGTTGGCCCAACCTCCTTCAAGAAACACACCCAAACCGCTCTCCAAACTACATTTCCTTTATCATTTCATGCTTCCGCATCCAAGCGCATCATTTTCATGGAGTCTCCTTCAACTTTGTGAAGTAGGTTTCCATAATTAGACCAGAGCTTTTAGTTCTTCCATCATTTTACACCAAATTTTGTTCCTTCATTTAGGTCATGTTTCATCCTTTGGGTCATGATCCATCCTTTGGGTCATGTTCCACCATTGGCACCAAATTTTGTTCCTTCATTTAGGTCATGTTTCATCCTTTGGGTCATGATCCATCCTTTGGGTCATGTTCCATCATTGGCACCAATTATACTATTCATTGAAGAGTTCCTTGGCCCTCTTCCATCAATAAGCCATCACCCTTTTCACCTACATCAACACACACTTAACCCCATTATGTGATAAATCATAATAAACCTCGAATTTGATGTGTTGAATAATTATTTTAGACTTTTCACTGTCTAATTTTGCATTTGCATGCATTCATCATTTTCCACTTCATTCTTAGTAAATTTTAGTTAGTTTAGAAGTAGTATATTAGATTTTTCCTCCATTTAGATCACATTAGCACAATCATATGCACTCAAAATTTATTGTCTTTCCTTGGGTTGATACCTTAGTTTGCCATTACACTATATTTCATAAATCTTAGGCACCTTTCTTTAACTTGGGCTAAGCTAGAATCCCAAATACAAAAATTTTTCTAATCGAAGAAGTAAAAAGTCAAGATGATTGAGGACTATCACGAGAGCTCTTTTTCTCTATTAAACTAAAAAATTCAAAAAATATGGTACATTATGATTCTAGCTTGCATGACTTAAGTGTTTGATGTGTATGGAAATTAATTCCATCATTAATTAGACCTAGTATTCTTTGGTAAAGGAATGTTTGATTAGTCTTTGCCAAGTTGATTTAGTCTTTACTACTTAAAATGGACTTGCAATTTGAAAATATAGAATAAAAGGTAGCTAGGTTTGTAAGTGGGCTTAGGAGGGAAATTCAAGATGTATTAGAATTGTATGAATATTCCTCTCTTGAAAAGGTTTTACACTTGGCTCTCAAAGTTGAAACACAATTTAAAAAGATAAGTAAGGCCAAAAGGAGTAGCTAATACAATTACTACTACAATAGTAGTTGGAAGGGAAAGGAAAGAAAACATGATAAAAATCCTTCCAAGAGCTCCAAGGACCCACCTACTAGGACCAACTTGCCTAGGACTTCCCAAACCACTCCTAATTCTTCTCAAAGTGCAAGGTCAAGCTCTATAAAATGCTTTAAATGTTTAGGGTATGGACACCTAGCTTCAAATTGTCCTACCAAAAGAACTATGACCATGAAAACTAAAGGAGAAGTAGAGGGTGAGCATTTTTTTCCTTCTTCCCCAAAGAAGTCTTCCTCTCACACTTCTTCTTCCTCCTCCTTTTCAAGTAAGGATAAGATCAAACCAAGTGAAAGAGACTTGATAGTGATAAGGCTCATGCTAGGCTAAGTTCCCAAAGAGCTTGAGTCTTCTCAAAGAGAAAATATTTTCCACACAAGGTGCCTTATCAATAACAAGTTATGTTCCAGTATAATAGATGGAGGAAGTTGTGTGGATGTGGCTAGCATAAGGCTTGTGGAAAAGCTTTGCTTGTAAACCATCTCTCATGCCAATCCATATAAGCTATCATGTCTTAGTGAGGAATGAGAAATAAAGGTTACTAAACAAGTCCTCATCAACTTCTCAATAGGAAATTATGAGGATAAGGTGTTATGTGATATGGTGCCTATAGGAGCTACACACACTTTGCTAGGGAGGCCATGATAGCATGATAAACACACTTTTCATGATGGCTACTCCAACAAGTTTACCTTCCTCTTTGAAGGCAAAAATATCACACTCCTACCTCTCACACCTAAAGAAGTCAATGAGGACCAAACAAAAATGCAAATCTAAAAGAGAGAGGAGAAGTGTAGGCATGTCATTTCTAGGCTAGATGACTTGCTTGATTAGCTACATGGTGCCACCATATTCTCCAAATTAGACTTGAAGAGTGGGTACAATCAAATTAGAATCAAAGAGGAAAATGAATGGAAAATCTCTTTCAAGACTAAGTTTGGACTATATGAGTTATTAGTCATGGCTTTTGGCTTGACCAATACACCTAGTACCTTCATGAGATTCATGCATCATGTGCTTAGTGAGTACTTAGGCAATTTTATAGTGGTCTCTTTTGATGACATCCTCATATATAGCTTGCCTAGGTAAGGACATATGCATCATTTAAGGAGTGTACCAAAGACCCTAAGGAAGGAGCAATTGTACGCTAATGGGAAAAAATGTATCTTTAGGATGGATCATGTGATCTTCCTAGGGTTCAAGGTGAATGCCATGTGGATCAAGAGAAAGTGGTGGCTATAAAGGAGTGGCCAAAACCAAAAAATGTGAGTGAGTTTAGATCTTTTCATGGGTTGACTAGCTTCTATAAAAGGTTTGTGCCAAACTTTAGCACAATAATCGCCCCCTTAAATGATTTGGTTAAGAAAGGCATGGACTTGAAATGAGGTGATGATTAAGCAAAGGCCTTTGCAACTCTTAAATATAAATTGATCAATGTATCACTTCTATACCTCCCTAACTTCTCAAAAAATATTGAGGTTGAATGTGATGCATTAAATCTATGTAACGTCGAGATTCTCCAAGAGGGACACCCTTATAGCCTACTTTAGTGAGAATCTCAATGGGAGTCACATCAACCACTCCATCTATGGCAAGGAACTCTATGCTTTTGTTAGAACTTTACAAATGTGGCAACACTACCTTCTTTACAAGAAGTTTGTGATTCACAGTGATCATGAATCTCTAATGTTTTTGAAAAGTCAAGGCAAGTTGAATAAGAGGTATGCTAGGTGGGTAAAATTCATAGAACTGTTCCCAACATAGTGGTTGACGTCTTCTCTAGGTGTCATTCCCTCATTACTCTTCTTGAAACTAAATTTCTTAACTTTGATCACACTAGGACTTGCATTCTAATGATGAAGATTTCTCATGCATTCATAGTGAGTGCCACCTAGGGGCAAATAAAGACTTCTACTTACACATTGACTCCTTTTTTAAAGGTAAGAGGCTTTGCATACCCAAAGGTTCTTTAAGAGTCTCACTAATAAGAAAAGAACACGAGGAAGGTTTGTTGAGACATTTTGGGACCAATAAGACTTTAGAAGTATTAAAAGAACATTTCTTTTAGCCTCACATAAGAAAGCATGTTGAGAGACAATATCGAGAATTGTATACTATGCAAGAAACTATCATGAAATGTTTGACACATTTTTGCTTCAATGTTAACTTAAATACTATCATGAAATATGCTTGAAACGTCAGATAAACTTAACAAAATTTGGTTAAAAGGACTAAATTCACGCATTTTGAAATATGAAGAACTAAATTGGTATAAAGTTTTGATGAGGGACTAATTCCAAAATTCACTGAAACTTGAGGGACCAAAAACATATTTAAGTCTAAAAAAAAGAGATCAAAACGAATCGAAACTATAAATAAAGGAACTAAATTAAAAATAAGCACGGTTATTGACAATAACATAATACGTGACACTATACGGGAACGATACAATGTTAATATTAATTTAACTGAAAAGAGTAAATTGAACATTTTTAAAAAATTAGAGAATTGAATTGAATAAATAAACAATTAGAAATTTTTTAAAACTTCAAATAAAATTAGAGGACCAAATTAAATATAAAACTTAAAAATAAGGAATAAAATAGAATTGTTTTTTTTGTTTAGATAGGTTTATTTTTGTTTTTGTTCTTACACCTTTAACCCTCTTTGAATTTTCTGAATTTACAGAAATATCCCTACATAGAGGCTGGTCAAGTATTTGAACCTTTTCCTCTTTAATCAAAACGCACAGTTGCACTTGAGGAGAGAGCCCGCGGCCAATTGAATCAATTTTTCCTTCGAAGGTTAACCTAGTTGTTGAACGAAGATGACCAATGGTGCTTGAAGGTCTCATGCTAATTCAGATGGGTGTTGGTGCGGAACAAAAGGGGTTGGAAACTGGTTCAGATTGGCGTCTTTTGGGAAGCATAGGATTAGGTCTCAGTTCTTTCTTTTTCTGTTTTTCAGAAGAGAGTCTTAAATATAGATGGAGAGCTAGTAGAGTCAAGAGCTTCTTCTTCTGAGTAATCTTCCATGTACTCTTGCATTTTAGATTTCTGCTTTAGTGAATTTCTGTTTAAGTTCTTATGATAGTCTGAATTTTAATCATATTTTGATTTCCTTTCTTGCCCAATTGTGCTTTGGTCTTGTTTTCATTATTCTGATTTTTACTATGTATCTTATGGCATGTATTCTTTTTTTTTTTTTTTTTTTTTTTTTTCTTTGTTTTTTTTGGTTTTTTTTTTTTTTTTTTTTTTAGTTTCGGTAGTTGAAATTCTTAGGCTTAGTTCTTGTCCGTTTCAATCTTAATTCAAACTTATGCTGTTGAATTTAACCGAAAATTTGGAAATAGAATCTGTAAGTACTTTGGTCTCTAATCAGAAACCCACAGGACCTCAAAGTGGGCCTATTTTGTTCCAAAATGTCTTTTTGAGACAGACTTTAATTGAATTAACCAATTAAGTTTAGAAATTCATTTTCGGTTTTGATATTCAGTTTTGCTTGATAGTTTTGTGCTTTTCTTGTTCTATTTTTCTTTTAGTTCTAATCTTGTTTCCTTTAAATTCCGCCCTAAACTCTATTCTTATTGTTTTGTGATTTCAAGTTCTTACTGCACATGCATTGCATTCAGCATCTATATCAGATTCATGATTTCAAGTTTCTTCACTACATTTATTTTAATTTTCAGTTTCTTGCATATATTGGATACCTAATTGTAGATTAGTGTGCCCTGCGCATTTTGTGGTTTAGGTAGGTGTCTTTAGTTCACTGCATAATACATATAACTGGTTATCACCATTGGTGTAAGATCTAGAATCACATATCCCTCATGAGTTGCATTTACAGAGTAGTTAGTACTGCATTTGCATCTGCACTAGAGTAACAAATTCAATTCTGATTTAGCTGTACACTCCTTTCAATTTCCAGTTTTCACGCATAACTAGTTAATACCAATTTAGGAATTTTTACTTCTCTGCATAGAGTTTTTAGGTAACCATGCGTAGCATGATGTTTGTTAGAATCTATGCATTCATTGGTTGTTTGTAATTTTGATTCTACATTTTAGCTTCCTTTCCAAGATTGTCTTCTGTTTTGGCATATCATAAGTATTTTTGGGATTGTCCATTACATTGCACTAGTTCAGTTTTGGCATCTTATTTACACTATCATATTGCATTTTTGATTCAATTTCTCTGTATAAAATATAACTTTAATATTGGTTTAATTTTCAGGTCATGATTAGTGCAGATTAGCTGTTTTAGATATAGTTTCTTTGAATTGTGCATTTTATTCAGCTTTAGGCTATAATTTTCGTTAACTGCATCTTTTAAGACTAGTGTGACTTGTTATTTTTTCTGTCTTGATTAATCAACACTGGTTCAAGGTTTGGTTTTAAGTTTTAAATCCAAGTGGCATATTTTTAATGCATTGCTTGACTTTTCTTAATATTTCTTATTTGTTCTTGTGCTTGCTTGCATAATAGTGGTGTAGCTGCATTGTGCCAATCGAGTTTGCGTTTTTTGGTTAGGCTAATAAGCTTCACTACTGTCATTGCCTTTTGTGAGTCACACTAGTGGATTCTATAGCCCTGTTTGCTCGAAATTCATGCACTGCATATTCATTCATAGATAAACATTATAAATTTGCATGATAATTACACCAAAATGTTGTAATGTTAGCTTTGTTGTCTTTTAGGAGTCTATAAGCAGTTTTCAGTTTCCAATTCTTCTCTGTAATTGCGCAACTTATTCCATTCTTACTAGCCATTTTAGAATTACATAAGCATTCATTTAGGTATTTATCTAGGTAGTATTGTACGGCATAAAAACACTATAGTAGAGCTCCATTCTAAAGGTAGTAAATCCTGCTAGTTTTAGGTTCATAAGCATAGATCAAAATTTTTCATTTTCATCTACATTTAGTTGTATAATTCATTTTAGGAAGATAGTTTAGATTAGTTGCTTACAGTCGTGCATCTTCCGTAGCATTTTTTAATATTTCCATAGCATACATCTAGAGCAGTTTAGTATTTCATTCATTCATTTCACATTTTAATTTCCCCATTGCATTCTCATGTTTGCAAGAATAACATACAAACTATACTTAATAAGCACCTTGGATTTGATACACAAAATTTTGCTATACTATATTAGGGGAATTTTGGAATTGTTTGCTATATCTTAGTGCGACATAGGGTTTAACAATGCCAAGATGATCCAAGACTTGCATGCTCAAGTTAGGAACAATATAGAGAGGAAGGCTGCGCAATACCAAATGTTTGCCAATGAAGGTAGGAAAGATGTCACCTTTAAAGAGGGTGATGGGTATGGCTCCATTTGAGAAAGAAAAGGTTCCCTACTCAAAGGATGACCCTTTCCAAGTAGTTAGGAAAACAAACAATAATGCTTATGAATTAGATTTACCACCTAGCTATAACATGAGTCACACTTTTAATGTGGTTGATCTTTCTCATTTTGATGTAGGGTTTAAGAATTCGTGATTAAATTCTTTTCAAGAAGGGGAAGATGATGAGTTCATGATTCACCATGAAGCAATAGAGGACCTTCCAAGGAGAGTTCCAAGAAGCATGACTAGAAGAGAGGCCTCTAACCCTTCTTCTTTATTTTTATTTTCTATTTCATTATGTTGACTTTTCTTAAGTTGACTTTTGTTGACCATAGTTGACTTGACTTAAGTTGATATGCTAACTCTTTTGTTTGTTTGATTTGTAGGACAAGCTAGTGCCAACTTGGAGGTGTGTAGCACTACTTGGGTTGGAGGTTAACCTTCTCCATCTAGTAGGTGAAAGGCGCCACCTAGGTAGCTTGTAGGCCAAGCTAGGGTTCTCTCCAATTCAAGACACCGCCTTTCGACCTAGTTTACTTGTTTGTCTTTTTGTAGTTGCACCCTTCTACTTTGTATTTTTGCAAGGAGACCCTTTCCTTCACTTATGAAAGGGGCTCTCCCAGACTATTATAATAGTTGAATATTTTTTAAAATAAAACACTATATTTGACCACCTTTGTTAGAGGATCTTCTTAGGAGTGTCTTCTTCATCTTGCCTTATGTTGAGAATAGCTCTCAAGTGGCTGCATACACCACTAATCTTTGGTTGGTGAGCTTTAATGCTCCTTTAAGTGGTATGCCTTCATCTTGAGCTCCCCTCCCTTCTACTATCCTCAATCTTTGTTCATCTTTTCTTCTCTTTTGGTTCCTTATGCATATTTCTATTCAGCCTTTTATATTTTTCATAGTGTTCTTGTTTTTGCTTTCATCAATTGAGCTTCTCCTCTTTTCTTGAACTCTTGGAAGTGCACCTTCACATCTAGATAACATTGTTATCTTAATATCCAGATGAAATCTTCCTAGAGTTTTCTTAACCACTAAAACGCCATATTTGCTAAACTCTAAAATGGGTCTTTACCACTATTGCTTGTAGTGTCTGATGCTCATAACATCGAACGCCCTTAGTGCCTAACACTTCACAATGTGTAATGCTCACCACACAATTGCACATTAACCTAGATGTGTCTACTAGCCTTAAGACACCTTCTCGCTTGACCCCACACTCATCTAACACTCAAACGACTCCACGTTGTCTAGTCCTCCATCAAAAGACCTTATTTCCTTGGTCCTTACAATGACATTTATGTGAATTTAAATTAAACATGGATGTATATACTCTGATTTTAGTTGAAACTCTTTTTGGCTTGATATATATGATTTGGAAATGAGAGTGTAGTGATTCCTAAGGTGGGAATGCTACCAATTGGATGATGTGTGGAGTGTATTGATGTCAGATTTCGAAGTGAGATTATCTTGACTCTACTAAGCATTGGACTCATGTAGAGGAAGATATTTAGAGTGAGAGTTGATTGTCTTCATTGATAAATTGTTTAATTTGATTCTTTAGTTTAAATCTTCAACATCATACTTCAAGGCTTCAATTTTGGATTAGCTTATGCTCTTTAGAATATCTTTTTTTCCTTTAATTATTAAGCTCAAACATGATTTAAATTTTGCTTTTTTCAACACTCCAATTTTCATGTTAAGGAAACTTTGTACAACTTGATTCTGCATTTGAATCGTTAAAGCAATAATATTATTCAATCAATCACGATTCATTGATCAATCATATAGAATGTTTGATTTGAGGTTAGTTCTTTTGTAGAACACTATACCTTTATCAAAGCTAGTCAAAGTTTTTGCTTTATATCCGGTCCATGTTTTTTCATGTGATTTACTATGTGTAGATGTGTGCCATTGTGTAAGGCATGCAAGTTTGGCTGTTAGATGCGATTAGTATAATTGCTATTTCAGATCTTTTATGTGAAAAGTTAATTATATGTTGTGTATACTCAAAGTTTTTATTAGCTTACCCTTCCTTGTTGTTGGTTGTTCGTTTTTTTTGCAATGATCGCTATTGTGGCGTGTGGAGGCAAGGGTGCAGGTGATGGAGAACCTATAACCTAGGAGAAGTATAACTGAGTTATTTGTTGTTTTTAGTCTAATCTAATCTACATGAAGTATATATATGTATCTGGTGTAGTTGTATTATTGTGTTTTTGGACACTAGCATTGAAGCTTGTTAGAGATTTGTAGTATGGTTTATCGGTACCGACTCCAGCCTCTAATGTAGTAACCACAATTTCGGTATGTGCTGAGTGTCTTCTTGTTATGGAAGGAAGTAGATTGAAAATCAATTTGATCTTCTTACTTCTACAATACTTGGATATAGTCTTAGAAATGGATTGATTATTTGTCAATCACATTCTTATAGATTGTGATCTGGAGAGAGTGTTTTTTTATAAACTCTAAAGAGTTAGAGATGTTATTTGCACATCAAGGTTTTTTTAGAATTAAAGGATGACACATCGCCTTTTGAAGTTTTGATTTATATGGAAGTTGAGCAAGAAAAAAAGGCAAGGTTAGATACTTGTTGTTGAAGAATATATGGGCATATTCCCAAAACAGGTAACTAGGTTGCTTACAAAAGGGGAACGAGCTCTACATTGATCTGGTGTTAGGAGTAGGACCATGTTATCAATTCCATATAGAATGGCTCCTCTAGAGCTTGTGGAACTAAAAAAGTAGATAGAAGATTTGTTGGAGAAAAAATTCATCAGGCCAAGTGTATCCCCATGGGGGACACCAATATTGTTAGTAAAGAAGGATAACAACTTCAGACTATATGTGGATTACATTAAGTTGAATAAACTAACTATCATGAACAAATATCCACTACCAAGGATAGATGACTTGGTGTATCAACTACATGGAGTAGTGGTGTACTCCAAGATAGATTTGAGGTTTGGCTACCATAAAATTCTTGTGAAATATAAGGATGTGCATAAGACGACTTTTAGATCACATTATGGGCATTATGAGTATGTTGTGATGCCCTTTGGAGTTAAAAATGCAGTAGCCATGTTCATGGACTACATGAATAAGATCTTCAGACCCTTCTTGAATAAGTTTGTCATGATCTTCATAGACTACATCAATATCTACTCCAAAACTCAAAAGGAGCGTATAAAGCATCTTAAGACATTATTGGTCAATTTAAGAAGAAACATTTATATGCTAAACTATCCAAATGTGAGTTTTAGATGAAAAGTACACTTCTTAGGACATGCAATATAAGCTTAGGGGATATCAATGGACCCAACCAATGTAGATGTATTGCTTCAATGGGAGTGTCCTAAGAATGTGACTAAGATAAGAAGTTTTAAGGAATTAGCATGTTGTACAAGAGATTCATGGAAGGATTCTCTAAGATGGTAACACTCCTTGCAAAGATCAACTATTTGCGTAGATGTATAAATGTGACCAGAGTTTTCAAGAACTCAAGAGAAGATTGACAAGTGCCTCAGTTTTAGTAATCCCTAATACAAATAAGCCTTTTGAGATTTATTGTGATGATTCTCATTAGGGGTTGGGATATATGATCTTGTAAGAGAAAGTTCATTCCCATGGAAGGTTAACTTTATTAAAAGGGGGAGTGTACCACCCTATTGATATGGAGTTTTTGATGATGTCCAAGTCAAGTGAACGTGGTCTAGCATTGATACTAGGAGTAGGTTTGATCATTCATGAAGAAAATAATGGTGCATGTTTAAAATCACTGTAAGCCAAGCTTAGAATCCTTTAGATCAACCAATCTAATCATGGTGAGTGTTAACACAATTGATAAAGATAAGACTGAAAGTAAGAAAAGCTCAATAATGGATTAGCCTACTTATCTAATCCATTAAGTTATTCATTGGAGTCTCAAAACTTAAAATATGACGTTGGTAATGGATTAGATTACTACCCTAGTCTATTAATCTTAACAGTAGTGGTTTCTTTATAAACCAACTTTGATTCATTTTGAAAATACGAAACTACTTTTGAAATCGGAGAGAACACATTCTTAAGTTAACAATCTATTGGGTCTTCAAACGTTCTTCAAGGAGTCATCAAGATGGATGTGATATAGGGAGTTCAAGCTTGACACTAGGGATTGACTATATCTTCTGCGTAAGTAGGTGTGCTCGTTCCTTTTAATTCTTTGAATTTCCTTTCTTTATAGTGTATTCACTGTGTAGGTGCATAATTGATTGCAATTGTGTGAAGCATTGTTATTGAAGATAATTCTTGATTAGTGTATCAAGTTCTTGGTTCATTAAAGTATAGTATTATTTAACACTTGTAATTCTTGAAACTTTATTGAAATAATGGAAATCTTCTAAGCTTAGGTTGCTTAGAAGAAAACTGGACGTAGATTCAAGTTTAAATCAAATCAGTATAAAATTGATGATTCTTCTTTTCTTATCTTTACTGTTTTCTTTGATGGTTCTGAAATAATCCATTATATGCGCATTCCCTAATATGCTAGAGTGTTTGTTAAACATTGAACACTGTTTCAAGAATTGCTTAACAAATTAAAATCTTGAAAATCCAATTCATCCCCCTTTTGTTTGTGTATATTAGACATATCTGTTTTAACAATTGGTACTAGAGCTGGTTAATCAAAACCTAAATTGTTTAGAAAGATCCTAGATATTGCTAATATATCTCAAACCTTTGCTGGAGGGGCTTCTATCCATAGATCAACTTTGTTTATAATTGACAATTTACAATTTACAATTTACAATTTATAATTTATAATTTGAGCTTGAATTTTTTTTCCTCTCCTTTTCTAAACACCTTTAAGGTTTCTGGTCTATAATAATGTCCTTCACCACTTGTATTTCAATTTTGCGATTAGTAATGAGATTCTACCACATTTGCCACTTTACTAGTCTTGGGGTTCTTCCTATACTAGTTCTCTCTTCTAGACTATTTTAGGCTTCCCTCTTTGGAGTTGGTGATAGAGGACTATCCATGGAAATCGTACAAGACAAATTAGAAGAGGAAATGACAATTCAAGGGGCCTATGACAAGGTCAAGAAGTAAAAAGATGGAAGTACAAATATCTTCAAAACTCATGATGATACAACAGGTTGAAGAAATGTGATATTGTCCCTGATACACTCATGCTTGTTTCATCCACATGAATCATTTCATGTGTTTTGTGTCTTATGTATTCACTTCTAATATTGGCAACATAAATAATTTTCTAAGCAATTTCGTTTGTGAGCATTAAATAGAGGTTGTTTGTTGAATTATGCTCCAATTTCTTGGTCCATGTTTTATTGACTAATCTGCCAGTATTGAAACTTGTTCTATTGTCCATGGCACTTTTCTTAGATTAGTTTTTGGTGACAGATTTGATTACTCTGCTACCAGTATTACAACACTTATGCACTCTCAGAAAATTTAAGATAATTGATGAGAAAAACACCTTTCTCTTCCCCAAGTAGTTCAACTTATATGATCACTTTCAATTTGCTTATTTGAGTGTGGATTAATTGTTGGGTTGTTGGTTTATCATTTTAAGTCGTCATAATTTGTTTGTTTGGTGGTCTTTTTCACTTCCAATTTAATGCAGGAAAAAAATAGATGAGCTAATGTTGAATAACCCAGAGATTGCATCAGATATATCTCCAAATGATCCGATTGGTATCATAGTTAGTAAGGAGCATCTAGGTCGGGTCAGAGGATTGTCACATGGAGCTCGTCCCACTCTTGCATTTAAGCAATCCACTACAAGGTTAAATGGTATGAATTTTGCTTCATGTAATGCAACATCAACAAATACAGATGAAAAATTTATGAAAATGGAAAATGATCTCACATCTCTCAAAAATCAAATGCAAATATTGGTTGCCTACATTCCTTCTAGAGATGACGTTCCTGAGCATTTTGTTGTTATGGCTGCTGGTTTGGTACATCCCTCGGTTAATCAGGTAAAATTTAATATTTTATTTAACAAATTACATAAATTTATTATAATACACATATGAATTTGAATAACTTCATTTTTTTTTTCTATTACAAGTACCTGATGTTGGAAGTGGTGATCCATCACCTATTGGCATAAGAAGATCAAGCGGTGCAGAAAATAGTAGTTAGGAACATAGCTATAGGAAAATATAGCTATAGGAACATAGCTATAGGAACATAGTTATAAGACCTTTTCTTTTGTTTTCAATATACAATCTTTTGGTTGTTATTCCATAGCATTGAATTTTTTAATATGAATTATGAATGAAAATATTAATGATCAAAATATTGTCTGTGTTTTTAATTTTGTTCTTAATTTTAAGCAAAGCAGGTTAAATAATAATGGAAAACAAGTTAAATGATTATGGAAAGAAGATTAAATAAAAATTGAATTAAAAAAGATTTCACATTCAAATTATGGTAGTTGAAACACCGTATAACGCGTCAATAAAGTGCAAAAAATAACATTTCTAAGTGTCATATTTCACATTAGATTTCTTTTTAAAATAAACAAATTACGACAATTTCGACTGTCATTATTTGCGTACAAAATAAGACGGTTAGAACTGGCATTATTTGTACAGTGCATTTAATGACAAGTGTTGCGACGTTTTGCTCAAGACCGCCATATTATTCATTGTGACGGTAGAATATATGGCGGCACCCGAACCCGCCATACGTACAAAATATGACAGTTAAAATCGCCATTTTATACCCCAAATAATTGCTTTAATTAACAATTTTTTTTTGTATTGAAATATTTTTTTTCTTTATGTATATTCTTATAAATGCTAATTCAAGTTTCTATTGAATTATTGGTAGTAGACGATTTGACTTGACAAATCCTACCTTATTCATTCCTTCACATTCGTGTGTATATATATATATATTAATCAGATGTTCTACTCTACTTAACTCATAGAAATGACATTATGAAATATCCATAAATAATGTTATAGTTTTTTTAGTGATTTAATTAGAATAAAATAAAAAATAAATAAAGTTGTAAATTGTCAATTGAACTAAAATTACAAAAGGAAATTAAGTAATAAGATTAAAATCACAAAATTAATAGGAAAACCTAGGTTTGAATTATCTATCAAAAGAAACCATAACTTTATAGTGTAGTTTTATTTGTTATAGTGTTAATCGAGTTATAATCCAAAATATCTCTATCACATCTGCTTCTTGTTGTTGGTCTGTTGTTGCAACCGCGTATCATGTTGTACCACTCAATGTATTGAAGTGTTTGGTTGCCCCGATAAACAATACTGGTCATATTAGTTTAGAGTTACTAAATTGAGATCACATTTTGTTGATTGGTTTGATGTTTTCAGGATATATATATATATATATATATATATATATATATATATATATATATATATTTTTTTATA
>Ga0209589_1005255_pt1 | contig 22014 bp, 16 predicted proteins | sample CowpeawhiteBW_FD_187525 | JGI IMG/M metagenome (GOLD analysis project Ga0209589, IMG submission 187525) | Root nodule microbial communities of legume samples collected from California USA - Cow pea white BW (SPAdes) (version 2) | ecosystem: Host-associated > Plants > Roots > Nodule | place: USA... | reverse complement strand
CCTAACTTGGTGATCTATTTGATTCAATTAAAGGAGGTTTTTAGCTTGTAAAAATAGCCTAAAGTTTTAACTAGCCAATTCAACCCCCCCTTCTTGGCTTTTCAACCATTTCAAAACTAACACAGTACTTTGGTAAGTTGGGTAAAAGGGGAATTTTGGTCTACTGTAAGACTTTGGCCTAATCTTACCAAGAGTGCTTTTACCTAAAGCTTTGGTCAGCAGGTAAGGATTGTTGCTTGTAAGTCTTAGGGAAAATAGATGAGGAGTTCTTTTCAAGAGGCATTGGTGCGTAGGAAAGGAAGTGGTTGGGTATGAGAGAATGGTATGTGTTATGTTTTTTCATGGTAATATAAGTTGGGTTAATTAGGTATTACGTCATGATCATGATTTAAGTTGTATGATATCAAAACATTGTTGTATATCGGTAAGGTAGTGAGACTGCAAGGAGTACCCTTATTGTTTTCGGAATAGAACAATTTTCGAGGACAAAAATTTTTGAAGTTAGGGAATAATGGCTTGGGTGAATTTCTAAGAAAAATAATTAGAATAAAGAGAAACACATGAAAGAAAAATAATGACTTGATTAATATTATTGGTTTATTTAATTATTTTAATGAACTATGAAATATGGAATAATTATTTGAGTGAGTGAAGTTATTTTTTTATTTATTTTAATTATTTAATTATGAAATATAGAATATATATGTGTTATAAATTTGTGGTGCGCATATGAACATGAGAAAAGTGTATGTATGCATACATTGTGTTTTGGACACATTTGGTTTAATAAATATATGATTTATTATTGAAAAATTATACTCTGTATATTAAGGTTAGTATATTGATCTCATTGAGATAAAGTAAAGATCAGTTGAAAAATAGACGTGTACATGTCACCTTCACGTAATTTTTCACACTACACATTTCATGATGAGTCTGTGTCATTTGGTTCTGTCAGCATTAGTGATCATTGTCATGTTTAGTTATGTTTAGTGCAATTAAAACTGTTTTGGTTCTATATGTGGATGTAATCAATGGACGAGATCTTTTGAATATACTCAAGGTATATGTAACGCCCTTACCGAATATTACTTATTTAGAATTAAAATAACAAAAATATTAACAAAATGCATTTATTAATGAAGTACTTTCCCAAAAATGTGGGAAAAATTAAAACTTTAGTTTATAAGTGCCAAAAGATAAAATCTATAAATGTGTTCAACGCTTACAAATATAAAACCGCATTAAAAGGTACATTATAATAACAATTTGAAACCCCTAACACTTCTCTACACTAAAACCTCAGACCCAAACTTTCACATTTTCCTTTGGACGCCTCTTAATTCTACACTATTTGATGATTACATTGGCCGATACTTACTTCCACGAGTGTTTACTTGCCCCTCCGACTACAGGCCACCAACTATAGTCCACATGTGAGAATGATCTTGTCACGACCACAATCCGCAACACCAAGTCGAGTTCCCCAATACGAATCGCAATCTGTATTTGTCCCAAGACTACCAAACTCGTCGGATAATACCGATGAGGGTAATCTTTCAGAACCCATTTGTACGAGCCACAATCTCGCACACTCCACTGGACTTCCAAAACCACCAGGTTACAACCTCGAACGACCATGTGTTACCTCAATACAAGCTACACTCGTAATTGGATCCCCAACAAATCATCGCCTCAAGACCTCAATCCAAAGCCTCGTAGAATCCTCCTCACTATCCAATTCTGCGCATGGAACTGCCTAGCGCATCGCTCTCATCGCTTGGCAAAAACTAGTTCTAGACCGCTTGGCGGAACTCACATGCCGCCAGGCACCAACACCTTCCAGTGCCTCTACTAGACCATTTCTGCCTGACGGGACCTGCCCTTCCACCAGGTGCCATACTAGTAGCACAAGTGCTACTAGTTTTGGCACTTTTGGCAGGTTCTAATGAACCCCAATAACTCAACACACAATTCATAGAACAATTACAATTATCCAGTCATATCTTATGACTGAATCACAATGCACACATTCATGGTTTTACAATTGAGGTCATGCCCTAAATCAATTATGATGCAATTCACCATGCACTCATCATTTTACCAAATAATACATACCACATTTAACTTTTACCAACATCACAATTTGCACATAAGGACAATCTCCAAATAAGTACTGGACAACATCGCAATCAAGGTAGAACATTGCTTTTACATTCATTTAATCCCAACTACCACCTATTCATACATATAATTAATTATCTTACATGCAATTGTGTCCTTTCCATACCCTTTACAAAATTAATCAATTTTAAGCACAATATTTCCTAGATAATCCACCCAGAACACCCTACACATAACAAAATCACAATGCACCCACAAATTGATGCGTCGCTTGGCATCAGATTACGTACCACCAAGCGGTGCGTGCAAATTTTGGGAAAATACCAGATTTTCTTGCACCTACGTGAATCCTGAAAACCCCAATCAGTTAGTTCTAACATGCAATTCGGCCCTCCTTCAGTGTTCACTCAAGCTTATAGAGTTCATGATTATTCAGTTTGAGATTATTATCATCGAATGTCATTCATACACAAAATCATGCATCTTAATCCCCATCCCATCATGAATCCTAACTCCCAATTATACCAAGATTCATACCCTTCATCATTTAATACAATCCCAAACATAAAATCATGATGTCAATCATACAGTTATACACAAATAGTCAATTCCAAGTATCGCAATCAACACAGAACTCAGGGAAAACCAGCAAACTGGACAAGCCAGTTCATGTCGCCTGGCGGACAACACAGCCATCAGGCGATTCATAGGGAAAACCTAGAAAATGGATTCTAAAGCATTAGTCGCTTGGCGGGCATTCAATGCCGCCAGGTGGTTTCTAGAAATTTCCAAAAACATGAAGAAACTCAAAATGAATTGGCAGGAAAAGGCATCCCAATCCTCAAGCATAACACACAATCATATAATTAACATTTACATAACAGAGTGGAACTCCCCTAACCTAGATTGCTCATTAAAATATGTGTCTAGTTTTTCCTTGCTCTAAGTTGCCCTCTCTTTGATCTCCCACTATCTCTTCCTTCCAATTCACCCTCAATTTCGTTCTACTATGCAGATTGATGGCTAATACTCTTCACTTTTCCCTTTTCCTATCCCTAAACTAATTTAATTAAATTTAAAATGCAATTAAATTAAATATCCACTTTAATTTGGTCTTTAATGTCTAATTAAGTCCAATTAACCACTTTGTCTATGTCCAGATTCGTAGAACCTACCACCAACTCTTCATCTACTCAATTCGTTCCTAAGGCAAAAAAAGAAGAAGAAGAAGATATTATGATTTTACTCTAGCCAAGGTTTGAACACACCACCACCCAATTACCAAGCCAATGCACCACCAACAATCCAATTCATGTTTCTTGACAATTCATACTTATATATTATTTTATCACAATACTCTAGTTTAAAGCACATATGCAAAACAATAAAACTATTCAATTAACAAATAATTAGCATACACAAGACTTGAACCCAAGTCTTCTCAAGATGAATAAGTACTCTCAACCATTTGAGCTAGTATTATTTCTTGTCTTCTATCTCCACATTTATTAACTTAGGGGGTTCCTGCCCCCGCATTAGTTAAATAAACATTTATTTATTTAATTTTATCGGGTCTTATAATATATATAGCATTTTTGAGCTCATAAAGTCCAACACATTTACAAGGATTTATAAGGATATATAATTGTGACTAGTGGGAGATTTTTAGCAATTTTGGTCATGCATATATATGATAAATAATTACATATGTTAGGATCGTTATATTTTATTAGCCATGGTGCTCAATAGTTGGAGGACCAGATACAAAAATTTATTATCTATTGTTTCCAATGGCCAATCCAGGCACGCTTGCGCACTTAGTTCTTTGGATATTGGGAACTGTTTAATTAACTGTGCGATTTATTGCTCTATTTTATGTCTTCATAAACCAACACACCTTTAAGGGTTCAATAATATATTTATTTCTAACTAATTATGTTATTATGAAATTTAATTGATCTCACTTTTTACACACACACGTGTGTGTGTGTAAGTGTGAAAAATATACTGATTTTACTTGAGAAATAAATTGAATTAGTAAACACTTTGATTTTTTTTAACATAACTTAATTAATTCAAATTTGTAATGAACTAATTAACTTAAGAAGATGTTTTTTAGTAAAAACTTTGAAATGTATCACCAATTTTTTTCTTCTTTATATTCAAGCTTACCAAGGAATAATTGTTGTATTAATTCAAGTATAGGACATTTATAGTTTTCATTATGTTTCTTTTTTGTAAGAAGACAACTTTGTATAAGAGTTATGTTTCCGATGTAAAGTGTTAGTAATCAATAATACTCTCTCAGAAGCATTGATACAAAAATATAATGTGCATATTTATGTGTGTAGATTCTCTTACCTATTTGTGTTAAAAGAGTGTCTTCTCCCTTTCTCTACCAACAAGTGGTATCTAGAGCAATGTTGAGGCTCTATAAAACTCTACTATAGTATCTACAATGGCTAGCAATGGCACTAGAAATTTCTTCTCAAATCTACCAATTCTTGATGGAAGAAATAATAACCACTAGATTATAAGAACGGAAGCCATTCTTGGCTATTAAGAACTAAGGGAAAATATGATAGAAGGTGCTAAAGAGAAGGATGAAGCCGCAAAAAAGAAGACGGACTGTAAGGCCCGATGTCTCTTGCATCAATATGGGGGCATAGTGAATTTTGAGAAGATTTCAAAAGCAAGAACAACAAAGGAGGCATGGGATATACCGTAACGAGTAGTCTAAGGTGTAGAAAAAATTAAGAAGGTAAGATTGCACTCTTTGAGGAGGAAGTATGGACTGTTGTTCATGGAAGAATCTGAGAGTGTAGCAGAGTATTTCGTTAGGTTGTTGTTACTTGTTGATCAGATAAAGGCTTGTGGAGAGTCAGTAATAGATTTGAGTATAATGGAGAAGATTCTCCGTACTCTTCCAAAGAAATTTGACTACATTGTGGTAGCCATTGAAGAATCACAAGACACGGGAAAATTGTCAGTGGAAAAGTTGCAAGGCTCGTTAGAAGCGCATGAGTTTAAACTTCTATCAAGAAATTCAGAGAAGGTTAGTGAGGAGCAAGCCTTGAAGGCCTAAGTTACAAAAAGAGGAGGAGGATTTTCATGAGAGAAGTAGAAGAATAAATCTGGTGAAAAGATTTAACAAAGAAAGTGGTTCTTTGATCTATCAAGTATTTATTCAAATATATCAACAAGGGTTAAGACAAAATAACAGCAACTATCGCACCTAATTCTGATGAATCCAATATGAATGAAGAATTTATTGATGAGATTAAGAAATATTTAGACTGCAGGTATATCTCCCCATGTGAAGCATGTTGGAGAATTTTTTTTCTTTTCTTATCCATGGAAGAAATCCTGCTGTTAAAAGACTATATTTCCATCTCCCTGGTGACCAATGTGTATACTTTAAAGATGATGATTGCATTGATGATATTAAGGGTAAAACAATAGTTGCAAAATCAATGTTTATAAGTTGGATGAAGTGTAACAAGGATTACCAAGAAGCAAGATGTTTAACTTATTCACAAATTGTGTCCAAATTTGTCTATGAAAAAAAAGAAAGATGTTGGAAACCTAGAAAGATGGGAAACACTATCGGAAGACTTATTTGGGTTCCTCTAAGTTCAGGAGAACTGTACTATTTGAGGAGAATGCTAACTCATGTAAAGGGTCCTTTAATATTTGAAGACATTAGGATAGTGAAAAATATAGTGTACCCTACCTTTAGGGAAGCATGTTTAACTTTTGGAGTCCTATCAGATGATACAGAGTATGTGGTAGCAATCAAAGAAGCCAAGGATTGGGGTTCAGGCCATTTTTTAATAAATTTGTTTCTAACATTCTTATTGTCTAATAGTGTCAACAGACTAGATGACCTATGGAACAAAACCTGGGAATGGTTATCCAATGGAATTCTATACAATGAAAGAAATATAGTTGGTCGTCTAGGTACTATACACAAATTATTTGTTATTGAATTTCAATATTGGTATTGTACAATAACAAAAAGTTAAAATGATGTAGAATTACAACTTAGCACTGAGATCCTGCAAAATTAAACTTTACTAGAGATAGAGAAACTGATGCAACTAAACAGGAGCTCATTAAAAAAGTTCCCATCCATCCCTTACCCAATTTCGTTTGTTGATATGTATAATAAAAACATATTGATATATGTAGACCTTGACTATGACATTCAAAAAGAACGAAGTTTATTCAAATCTAATTTCAGTTCAATGACAAGTAAATAACATATTTCTTTGTTGGTAAATTTTTTCAAAGTTCTATTATTCATTGTATACTCTCCTTAATAATAATTATGTAGGTGAAGAAAAAGAAATATTCAACAAAATAAACAATGTTGTTGTAGAAAGAGTAGGAGGTGTATTCTTCCTTTATGGATACGGTGGAACATGAAAAACATTCATGTGGAAAACAATAGCATCTGCCATAAGATCTCAGGGAAAAATTGTGCTAACAGTAACATCAAGTGGAATAACATCTCTTCTTTTGCTTGGAGGTAGGACAACACATTCAAAATTTAAGATACCAATCCCAACACTTGAGAACTCTGTTTGTAACATTGAACAAAGTTCATAAACTACAAAAATTTTAAAACAAACATAGTTGATTATCTAGGATGAAGCTCCAATGGATCACAAATATTGTTTTGAAGCTTTAAATAGATCAATGAGAGATATAATGAAAGGACAGTCCAATGACCAATTAGTATTTGGAGGAAAGGTAATAGTCTTTGGTGGTGATTTTAGACAAATTTTACCTGTTATTTCTGGTGGTACACGATTTAATATTGTACATTCAACAATAAATTCTTCCTACTTATGGGACTATTGTCAAGTTTTAAGGTTGACAAAAAATATGCATCTGTTACAAAAGGGACTACAAAGCCAGTAGTAGAAATTGAGCATTTTTCTCAATGGATTGTTAAGCTAGGGGATGGGTTGTTGGGAGAAGCTAATGATGGTTTGGTTGAAATCAATATTCCTAAAGAATTATTGATTTCAGATTTTATTGACCCAGTACAGGCAATAATTTCAATGACCTATCCATCAATAATGTCAAATTACAACAATGATACTTTTATACAACATAGAGTAATACTGACCAGTAGAATACAGACAGTAAATGAAATCAACGAATACATACTATCTATAATACCAAGTAATAATAATATAACCCTTACCAGCATATAACTATGTTTGGTTCTAATACAAATGTGGATTCATTGTAGGTGAAGCAAAGGAATATCATAGTTCAGAGTCAATTGAAGAATGTGAAGATGGTCAAACTGATTCTTATAATCTTATTACTTATGAATTTCTCAATTCATTGACAACATCAGGAATTCCAAGTCACACAATTAAACTGAAAATTGGAGCACTTATAATGTTGTTGAGAAACATAGATCAATCTGAAAGGTTGTGCAACGTAAGCAGGTTAATAGTAACAAAGCTTGCAGACCATGTCATAAGAGCAAGAATGATTAATAGCAACAACAATGGCAATGAGATTTATATCCCTAGGATGTCTAGTCACCATCCCAGTCTCCTTAGCCATTTCAGCTAATAAGAAGACATTTTCCAATCATTTTGTCGTATACAATGACAATAAACAAATATTAAGGGCAATCTTTATCTTCTGTGGGTTTATACTTACCAAAACTTGTCTTTAGCCATGGTCAACTTTATGTAGCAGTGTCTAGGGTGTAGAGTAAATGTGCTCTAAAGATCTTAATTCATGATAAGGAACAAAAATCTATGTCAATAACAACAAATGTTGTTTTCAAATAAGTTTTTGACAATCTTTAGACAAATTTGTACTAAAAAATATATATAGTTTTTTGTAATACGTCGACAGAAATTATAAACTGAATTAACTATTGTGTCTTGGTGTAAGAAAAACAATTGTTTAACATTTTAATGTATTAAAACCGATAAACATACATGACTTCTTCATGTGTACCAGGTATTAACATTTTTTTGTAAATCAAGCACAACACATCATAGAGATGACAATTCATGATTGTAGAGCGAATCTATTCTGTATAGGTAGGGAGACTGTTCCATATCTACTTTAGGTCCTTCAAAACCTTTATTGAATACCAATAGAGAGATACACATACCACCCAATTTGCTATTTTTATTGACAACCCTTAATGTACTACATACACCTCCATGTTTTAGTACAAATAAAATAATAATGATATAATAACTTTACTTATCATAAAACCGATTTTAATTGTTTCGCAGTAGATTTAACCATATGATTAGTAAAGACTTAAACGTGATTCACAATTAAAGCGTTGGTCCTTAAAAATTATAACTTCTTATAAACTACCATTTTTTCTAACTACAAAGCATTATATTAACCACAAAATCCAAATGGCTATGTACATTATACTTTTTTCTTGTGAATTTAGTACATAGGAATATCAAAATAAAAAACCGAACAATGTAATAATAGCACGTGACCAATTATGATACAAAAGCACTTTACTATTTTACTAAATAGAAGTCAACAATAGAATAATATGAAAAAAGTTAACCAACATCATATATGTCTGTAAAGTGAAATGTACACATACATCTTATGTTTTTAAATTAAATTTTACAAAACAGACCTGCTAGTAAATTTCCATCAGTTAACTTTGATTATTGTAATGAAACCATCCTTCTTGGATGAAACTCCAATCTTGATGGTATCTCCTTCTTCAAAACCATTGCTCATGCAGAACAGTTTCCATCCAGGACCTAAGTAACATTATGTTTTGGATGGACCAGCCTACCTTATATTGCAAAACCAAACCCCTCCCTTCTCATTGTATAAATATATCTTAATCATGTTCTTCTTAAGGGCTTGCCTTGCAAAGTCTGCTTCCAAATATTGACATGAAAAACTAAAATAGTTACATATTACTTATAGTTCTACAAAACTACTACACTAAACATATGTGATATCACAAAATTATTTACCAATGATGATGACTTGACATCATTTGCAGACAAAGTTTTATCTGCTGAATAAAAGAAATCCGCAGGATCGTACTCCTCATTAAAATAACGTCGTTGAACTTCCTGGTGGATTAGAGCAGTAAAAAATATCTTCGTATACATCAAAATATATTCTAAACTAAAAACTATTATCTCCTATATATTTCAAATGAATAATATGAGGATTTTTCAACTTATAATAACCAGCCATTTGCAAAACACCTCTGCCAATCTGTAAGGATCCAAATTCATTTTCTTCTACCATCACAGTCAGATCTATCATTCTTCCTTCTCCTACTACCACTTCATCTTTCCAAAAATGAAGAAACAGATCATTCAGAGCAATGAAATCCTGTAAACAAGTCATCAACGTTAATCAAATCATCTATATAACAGTGAAATGAGCAATATATAACATATTCGATAAATTTTTACCTCCTTTAGTTTGAGGGCACTTCCAAAACAGTTGAAGAAGTTTATGGAAAAAGCAACAGACACTCCAAAACTGACACCTTTTCTGGCAGGACATTGTATCCCTTCCAAAATCACACTAAAAATTCTAAACTCAAATAAACTACTCCCCACGTATCTAGTAACTATGAAATGATCGCCTCTTAGATTATACATTTTAAGTATATCTTTACCTCTGGCAAATGACTTGCTACCCACGTTATTGTCATGCACTCTGATAGTAACAATGTTTCCATATCTATCCATTAATTTATAACAGCCCATTTTAAGATATGTACCCCAATACAAAATAAAGTTATCCTCGAAAATGACATCATCATATTACAAGACATATTTACATGTTACATTTTCCATTAAAAAAAGATGTATCATAAAGACAAGACCTTTGGCAACAACAGAGATACACCCAATGTAGTTATTCCGAAAAACAACAGATGTCAAAGAACATCCAATATCCAATTAAACAACAAATAAAAATGTATAAAACCCTAACCCATCAATATACAACACTGATAAAACTTTTTTTGTTTCCAAACAAACCCTAAAAAGATTAACATATATACCAGTACAAAGTATAAAAAAACATGTGAAGGACCACATAAAGACCAATAACCCTAGACAACTAATTTAAACATTCACAGTAGATGATGAAAGAAGATGGTGACAAAACGCATTTTCAACAAAAAAATAGAAACTTATTTCATCAAGACGAACAACTCCAATAGAGGTGTGGAACCAATCTTTGAAGTAATGAGGATTGCTGGACACCATGGTTGAGAGAGGATATCAGAATATCAAGAGACCTCTTCTTAGATTATGTTTAATGTAAGACCCGAGAAAATTAAATAGTTAATTAAATAATTATTTAATAAATACAGGTAGTAGAAGCCTTTAAGACATTTAATGCAGAGTGTTATGATGTGGGAAAGTACTAGCTCAAGTGGTTGAGAGTACTTGGTTGTGTGAGAGGACTTGTGTTCGAGTCCTATGTATGCCATTTGTGTTATTTTAAATTTGTGCATTCTTTTAATGATATGTTTGGATGTGGGTAGTGATAATATAATCCTAAAATTATAGGAATTATCACTAAACATTAATTGGTTGAATGGTTGTGTATTAATTTGGCATGGGCAGAGTTATGGGTTTGAACCTTCGTGGTACCAAATTAAACATTCTTTTTGCCAATTTTCCTTTGGGCACGAATGAGAGGGTCAGAAAACCCTAGCCACCAACAAGGGAAATCAGAAGGATTGTGAAACCACCAGGTTAATGAGAATTGATGCTCATTAACTCCCATTATTGATAAATTCGTTTTTTTATTTAAACCCATGGAATCAAGCTGGAAAAAGTTTGGTTAGAAGAATCTGGAATAATCATTGAGCAAAGGGTGTTGAGAGTGAGGGAAGGAGTGATTCGTGCACGTGAGAAGAAAGAAGGAAAGTTGAAATCGTGGAGCAAGGAAGGAAGGCTTTTGGACATCATCAAGGAAGGATTGAAATACCAATTGGAGCACGAATTTCCAAGTAAGAGGAGTTGTTTCTATATGTGTTTGAATGGTATTTAATATACCATGCCTTGCTTTGATCGAATTGCTTGAAAAACCACTTCTCGCACTATTTTTCGATGTTTTTGGGTTTTTGCCCAGAAACCGCCTGACAATAAGAATGGTGCCGCCAAGCGACACATCAACTGTAACCCAATTTCTGGGTTCTATCACGAGTTGCCTGACGGTGGGTTGGAATCCGCCGGGTGATGCATGAGGTTTGATGCTATTTTTGTTGGTTTTGTGAATTTCTTAATATGTTGGTATTCCTTATTGTTTTTTTTTGTATGTTCCATAAAATTAAGCTATTATGTTGTTCGTGTTATGTGTTGGTGATTACCATGGAAATGTGAACATGAAGGGTTCATGTTAGAATTATTAATTCCTTTAATGGCGGAAAAATTTGTGGTCTTTTGAGTGTTGTTAGAAGGGTTTGACTATAGGAATATTGCATTCAGAAGTCGAGTTATAGTATTCGAGACAACAGAACCCGTGAGGAGTGGAAGAGGATTCATAAACGTGTAGATGACCTGGGTTTTTTACCCATGAACTGATGTTCCGCTTGGCGGCACATGTGTATGTGCCAGACGATAGGCAATCAGGGAGGTGCTCTACAATGAGTGGCGCCTGGCGGCAAGGCGTGTTCCGCCAGGCGGCAGACCCTACAACAATGGCTCTGGAAGTGACTTGCGCTCGACGGCATAGAGTGAACCGCCAGGCATTCTGTGCAGGATTTGCCTGGCGACACTTAGGCTACGCCAGGCGATAACGTTGTGGTTGTGACTTGCGTGCGTTGCTTTTAAGCGGTAATGCTATACTTGGATCAGGGGATGTTGTGTCATGAACGGGTAGGTTCATGGATGGTGGTGAACATGTGATGATATGAGGGGAGAGGTTCATATCCAGTTACTCTCGTGTGGGGATACGAATGAGGTAGGTTCGTATGTTCCGTGCTCACACTTGAGAGATGCTACGTGCGGGGAGGTACGTAGCTGGTTGATCATATGTGTTGGACTATGGGCGGGCAGGTCCGTAGAGTAGGACTACGAGCGGGGAGTTTCGTAGAGCAGGACTACGAGTGGGGAGATTCGTAAAGGTAAGACCACGAGCGGGCAGGTTCGTGTGAGCATTATAAATCCTAAGTACAAGGCTAACTATTGGCCTGTTATGAAGGCTAAAAAGCTTTGGGGAGTAAGGTTTGGGCTAAGAACTAACTAGGATGAATAAAATGGGTGTCTTGCTTATATTCTGTTATTTTATATGTTGCTTCTAAATTTTATAAGCTCACCATTTCTGTTTGTGATTGGCGATGATCGTGTGATTCGTTACACGAGAGTAGATGATGATACAGGTGATGATGTGGACGCGCAAACGACGGAGTGAGGGCTAGCTTGGGATTAGAGCTAGGGGATTGATCATGTTTTCATTTATTTTATTTGGACCTTGGAATTTGTAATAACTTTTGGTTTAATTTCATTTGAATTTTGTCGCATTGGATATTAATTTAAATTTCCCGCATTTGGGAATAATAATATTGCGACGTTTGAACTTCATTTTATATATTTATTCATTTAATTAAGTAATATTCCTTAGGGATGTTACATTTAACAATGAAGATAGAAAGTTAGTTGTCATTCCTTAAATATATCAGTTGCCCGTTTTGTTTTGTCGAATTCTTTTTTTGAAATTTTAACTTTTTAAATTCTTTCAATATTTTCATTACTTGAATTAAGTTATTTAAAAATTATTTAAAAAGACGGGTATTGACTTAATAAAACTGACAAATATATAACGAGCACTACTTTCAAATTTTACCTAAATTCCATAAAACAATTATAGCAAATTAAAAATGTTAATGAAAACTAATTATTATTGTTACATCATTAAAAATTAAAAATAACTACAACAAATTATAGATAATGATTCAAATAATCCTTATAATTTTTAATAATTAACAAATACTAGCTTTGTAATTAATCTGTTTTGGGATGTAATATATATATATTTTAAACCAACTTCATTGTTAAACTGGACATATCATATACGTAGTTTTCTATAAATATTGAAGAAAAGGACAATGTTAAAATATTTTATCAAATAATTTATTACACAAACAAATTTATATCTAAGCTAGTTCAATTTTTATATATTATATTAATTATTATAACTTATATAATATCTAGAGGAAGTTTGTAAATGTAGATAAAGACTCTCATTAATAAATTGTTTTATATGTTAACCTTGACAACGTATATAATAACATTAAAAAAATATACATAATATTCATAATTTATCAAATCAACATTACATGAGTGGGTTACAAAATAGATGTTCCCACTAACATCATAGCAGAAATAGAAATACTAATGTTCAACAAAAGTAAAAGGTGCAAATACTACATAGATATTCAAATACGTATTACATTGATATACTTAGTCCTTTTCCTAGAAATACAAAATTTTAGAACATCTCCAACTTGATAGCCATTATCAAAACAAAATTTCTTCCACCCACTTGTGAGATAGCATTATGTCCTACTTCTACATGCCCATTTGATCTGGCACGATGAACAAAACTTCTAGCACTATTGACTAGATAAATATATTTTGTACGATGATCCAAACCACCAACAACAAAAAAAAGCTTCCAAATACTAATTCAATGGACAACAAATCAAACGAGAAAAGAGTCAATATCCAAAGGACAAAAAAGGTCATATAGAAATACTAAACAACACTTAATTGTTGACAGATACTTACAAGTTTTGAACTACTAATATCATTCTGAGTAAGTGTCTTCACCATTGCAAAGTAGTAGTCCTCTTCATCATGTGCCTCTTCATCATCAGACTGATTAAAATGTGAACTACTACTATAACTCAAATCTTTACTATAGTCCACCTCTTCGCTAGACAAAGAAAATCCTATAAACTCAAACTTATATGACATAGTGAACATGCAGGATGTGATTTGTTTCCAATTCATAAAAATCCATTAGTCCAATACCAAATTTATATAAACATCATTCACAGTTCTTTCAATAGAAAGCGTATGATTTTCCTTTTTCAATACCAAATATTATGGTTTAGAAAGAAAAAATAATGATTTTCCTTAACACTTTGTTATAACTTGTTACCAAAAACTTAGTTAAAATATCAAAATCTATATAAATTATTTGAAATTTAATGATGCAATATTCTTAATAGTTCTAACAAATATATAATCCAAACTCACCATTCCAAATGGTAAAATCACACGACGCACGAGTCTAAAACTAGTTAACTATAATAGATATAGGGGTGGCAATTACGGTTTGGCCCGTCGGGTCGGCCCCCAAGCCTACAAGAAAAAATGCAGGACGGGTCAGGGTAGTGAGCCCGCAGACCCACAGTGGCCGACCCGCAAGTCCAAAGGTGTTGTCATGCATGTGTTTCATATTTTTTAATTTTTATAGAAATTTGAATTGTTATCAATAAAAAATATATAATTAATTTTTAAAATAGTTATTAAATGTAATAGAAAAATAAGATATGTACACCAGAATAAGATTTTAAATAACTGATAAGGCAAAATAGGTTAAAGGTAAATTATTTATAAAATAATTAATTTTAAAATTATAATTAAAGACAAAACTAGAATAACGAAATGTGGATATAAAACATAATATTTTCTTTTTTATATATTGTTAAAGATAGATATATTGTTATAGATACTACAAATGTCAAATTTATGTCAAATTTTAATAAGTTAATTTATATATTGGCTCACTACAAATAACTTCTTATTTAATATGATAATCTCATATAAAAGAAACTATAATTTTTTTCCTTAAGAATTTCCAATCAAGGTCATAAGTTATTATTAATCATCGGGTCACATTTGTACTTTGTTACGAGAATAATGTAAGGAATCTATATTCAACACCTATTTCTAAATATTCTAAATATAGTTTGGGCCAATAATAGAGATATGACAAAACTATATAAAGACAAAGGTAAAACAGTTTTTTATAACAATGAATTAGAATTACTATGGCAAGCTATTATTCGAACATATAAAATTTAAGCAGCAGTTTAAACAAAAAATTGACAACACAACGTTAGAATTAAGTTTCGAAATCAATTAGAGTCAACAATTGATAATTATATCTAAGTTTAGAACAACTTGGAATAACATTTAACTCTCTTTAATTTCAACTTTAACTTAATTTTGGTTGTTAGATGACCTTTAGTTTTTTATCTTTTCCTTCATGTATTTGCGGATTCTGATAAAACTTACATACGATATTTCTATATGATTCAAATAAGAAATGAACATTTGATTCTTCTGTTTAAGTCAATTCATTGTTTCAAACTAGAAATAACATCAGACTTACACGTTAAATGGGGTTTGTTGTTACAGAAACTATTCTTTTTACAAAAAAAAAAAATGTATGAATAGAATAAAAGGAAAGATAACTTCAAAATAATAAAAGAAAATGAGCATTCGTCTGAAAGAAACGTAGATAAAAAAAAAAAAGTGATTATCGAGTGGCTGAATTAGATGTAAGAAAAAAAAACAAGCATAATTTGTAATTCAAAACAAACTGTTTGAGTACTACATGACTGAACTCATGAGTCAACACAGTAACAATATACGAGTCAAAGTACACAGAAAAACAAGAAGAAGCGAACCTAGTTGCTACCTCAGCCACCACATTGAGCACCGCCTCTGCCTCTTCCCGGTGCAAGAACATTGTCGTTGGTAGGATCAAGATTAACTATAGCCCCGAGGGGAGTCTGGACCATATATTTCTTGAATTATCAGCAACGATTCAAGATCAGAAACAGTGGCATCTTCACGTGAATGAATGATGCTTCGCAAATACTGATACTCCTCCGGCATCCCATCCAAGATGGCGTCAATTTGTTCTCGTTCAGGCACATCATCTCCCAACTCAACCAACGTGTCAATGTAATAACCGATCCTGCAAATGTAATCTCTGACATTTAGATCTCCTTTCTTTGTGTTCTTCATCTCTTTCCTAAGGGCAATCTTGATCTTCTCTACCAACTCACTCCGACAGATTTCGTGCACTCCACTCCAAACCTCCCATGCGTGTTCCCATCCCGTCACAAAAGAACGCATGAATTCAGATAAAGAAGATAGCAGCCACATGCGTATCGTTCGATCTTTATCAGCCCATAGCCAATACTCCCTCGTTACGAAATCAACCGAACGAGCCACTTCGCTTCCATATTTTCTAGGGGGCACAGTTTTTGTGATGAACATTGTTAAATTTTCTAAGATCAAGACACACTCAACTTGTTCTTTCCATGGAACTAAATTGCTCACTCCTTCCAGTTTTATCGGTAACTCGTCTTTGAGTGTCCGTGGCATCGACGATGACGTGGATGCTGATGCTAATCCTGATAACAACGCCAACGCTGACGACGCAAATATCGACTTAAAAGATGAGGTGGAAGACGACGCGGGTACCGGATCAGAAGGAGAAGTGCAAGAGGGGGTGGAAGACGACGCCGAAGCTCCTTCCTCGACTTGGACTTTCTTTTCCGCCATGAAAATACTGAGAAGGTTCTATTTTGAATTGAAGGAAGACTGGTTATGGTGAGTGTGAGGTTAGAAATGTTAATATATAGACTATACAAACCTAATTGTAACCGTTATCACAGAAAACTTCACAATTAACTGCTAACTGCCCACAGTTATATTATTCAACCAAAAAGATATTTTTGCACCAGCATTTATTTTTAAGCCAGCTTTCTTCTATTTTTTTTTAATGAAGTCGTGCTTTCATTTCCCGCCTCTTGTTTAAAAAAAACCAAGTTTTTTATGAAAAAAAACATGAGTTAATGAATGTATACACTAAAAAAAATATCAATGACAAGATGTATATATTCTTCCTTATTTTGAACTCGTGTGCTTTCTTAAAATTATATAAAAATTACATTATTTTTTAAGAATGATTACATTCAAACACCTCATTACTAAAAAAAAGTGAACATATGTGACTATTAAAATTACAAGTTTTAAAAATTAAAAATAGCCACAAATAAAATTTTTGATGATTTAAAAAACCATCAGAATTACACGTGTCAAAAATCATTTTTGACAAGAAAAAATTAATCGCTGATATTGATTTCAAAAAAGAAAATAGAAATTATTAGTGGTTAAAAACCGCTACAAATTTTTATTTTATTTTATGATATTTTATCATATTTTGACAATTAAAAACTAGCACAAAATGTATCATATTTTAACAGTCAAACACCGCTACAAAATATATCATATTTTAATGGTTAAAAACCCCCACAAAATATATCATATTTTGACGATTAAAAACTGCCACAAAATATATCATATTTTGATAATTAAAAATCATAAAAAAATATATCATAATTTTACAATTAAAATCCATAACAAAATGCCTAAAATATTTTTAAATTTTTTAAATATTCTAAAAGTATTTATTAATTGTATTTCATTCATATGTTGTTGTAAATAACTGACAAATCACGAACAAAAGGTACTTCCTGAGGCATGTAAAATCACTACCCTTAAGCGCAAGCCCCCCAAGATACAACAGGAACTTCTCGGATCTTCCGAAGATCTCAGAACTAGCAAGAAAGTACTCTTGAAAGAGTAAATAATTAGATCCAGAATAAGGAGGGAAAAGAAGAACTAGAAAATATAGTAGAAGATATAGAAGAGAAGAAAGAAAGCTCAAGTGGTGTGTCTTTGGAAGAGGCAAATGACATCTATTTATAGATGGGGGAGGAGCATGCAAACCCATGGCCAGTTGAGAAAGCAACGGTAATCTTTTAAAACCACAATCAAAACGGTTCTTAACATTATGGCCAAATCCAAACTGAAAAATGCAAATTTATGAGTGCAGTAACATAACATTAAAATGTTGTTTCACATCTTTTGAAATGGAATAATAACGTTTGTATACAACAATCCCCTACACATTGCAAAAGATAAGAAAAGAAAGATTGAAAGAAGAAAATTCTGGGTCTCATAAGATGTAATGCATCGGAGCTGGTATAGCAAGCTATATGAACCAACAACACTTGATGTGTGTTAGTGGTTTATTAATCACAATACACCCCCACAATCCTTGTTGTTAACGCTGTGTTGTGCTTATTAGGCCATGTGCTTGTTCGGTATTCATGAGTGCTCTAAAGATCATGCCAAGATCTCATACAAGCGGCCCCACTTAACACTCATATAGGTGATTTCATCAAGTGTATGATGCAAATCATACACCACTCGTAAGGGATATGAAAAACATTAAAACTTTGTTTAGACTAAAATTCTTACACCACATAGAATTTTAATTTACAAAGTTTAACCTCTAAAAAATGTAGCCTTTAGCACTTTCACGCACAGCATAGGAATGGACATAATTGATTTAAAAATCGATTTAGTGCTATCAGAACTAACAAGTGACTTGTTTTTACCCATATGAACCTTATTCATGGGATCTCCAATCACAAAGGTTGGGTTACCATCACTTGTTTGTTTGCAAGTGGCTTAAGTCCCATTCCCCTCGATGTTTCTAAAATCATATTTCTTCCCAGGGGTTTTGTCAGGGGATCTGCTAGATTCCGTTCTGACTTCACATAATCAATAGAAATAGTTCCACTCTTTAGCAGCTGCTTGACCAGATTATGTCTCAATTGTATATGTCTATTCTTTCCATTATAGTTTTTGTTTTTAGCTATAGCTATTGCCGATTGGCAATCACAATGTATAGATACAGATGGGGTTGGTTTCATTCCTAAAGGAATGTTTGCTAAGAAGTTTTTCAACCACTCAGCCTCACTACCAGCCATCTCGAGAGCAACAAACTCAGATTCCATTGTTGATCTTGCAATAATTGTTTGCCTGGCTGATCTCCATGTAATCGCACCACCCCCAAGTGTGAATACATAACCACTAGTGGATTTTGTCTCATCTAAATCAGAGATCCAGTTAGCATCACTGTACCCTTCTAGTACAGCGGGAAATCCACTATATTCAATGGCATAATCCATTGAACCTCTTAAGTATCTCATAAGCCTTCCAAGTGCATCCCAATGGTCTTGATTAGGACATTGAGTGTATCTACTCAGTCTACCTACTGCATAAGCAATATCAGGTCTTGAAAAGCTCATTAAGTGCAGTAAGCTCCCAATTATCTGGGCATACTGAGGTTGAGAAATAGATTCTCCTCTATTTTTCATTAATTTAGAGTTAGCATCATAAGGGGTACTCACAGATTTAAAGTCATAATATCCAAACTTCCTAAGAAGTTTCTCAATGTATTGTTCCTGGGATAGTAATATACTATCTCCCTTCCTTATGATTCTAACACCTAAAATCACATTGGCTTCACCCATGTCTTTCATTTCAAACTTAGATCCTAGAAACAATTTAGTTCTAGAGACTATATCAATGCATGTACCAAAAATTAACATGTCATCCACATACAAACATATAATGACACATTCACCATTTTCAGATTTAGAGTACACACATTTATCAGCATCATTAGGTGAAAACCTATCACAAAGTAACACATTATCTAGTTTTTCATGCCACTGTTTTGGTGCTTGTTTTAACCCATACAAAGATTTTAAAAGTTTGCACACCTTATTTTCTTGACCAGGGACAACACACCCTTCAGGTTGAGTCATATAAATTTCCTCCTCTAATTCACCATTCAGAAAAGCAGTCTTAACATCCATCTGATGTATCACTAGCTTATGGGTAGCCGCTAGAGCTAACAAAACTTGAATAGAGGAAATCCTAGTCATAGGGACAGAGGTATCAAAATAATCTATGTTGGGTTTCTGAGTAAAACCTTTCGCTACTAATATTGCCTTATATTTATCTATGGATCCATCAGGGTGATACTTTTTCTTAAAGATCCACTTATAACCAATGGGTTTTGCTCCTTTAGGCAAATCTACTAAGGTCCAAGTATTATTTTTCTCAATTGATTCAATTTCAGTCTTAATAGCCTTATTCCATTGTTTTGCATCAAGAGCACTAGTAGCCTCTAAAAAACTTGTTGGATCATTTTCAACTAGATAAGTATAAAAGTCATCTCCAAAAGAAGTTTCTTTCCTTCGCCTTTTACTTCATCTGAAACCCTCACTCATGGCATTACTATGAGTATCTATAGGTTGTTCAGATGTATCACTAACCTTTAAAGGAAATATATGTTCAAAAAACTCAACATTTTTTGTCTCCACAATAGTATTATGTTCAATCACATCACTTTTAAGAACAAGAAACCTATAGGCAGCAGTATGTTCAGCATAACCCAAGAACATACAATCAGAGGTTTTAGAGCCTATTTTCCTTTTCTTAGGATCGGGTAACATTACTTTAGCTAGGCACCCCACTACAAGAAAATTTCTATTTTGCTAGGAAAATTAGCGAGAATTTTTTTTTGTAGCTAATCCCTCACAAATTTGCGAGGAAATAGCGAAAGAATAAATTTGTAGCGTGTTTGTAGCAAAATAGCTACATATTTATTAGAACATATATTTGTAACTAATCTCTAACTAATTTGTGAGAGAGTAATGAATGAAAAAATTTGTAGCTTCTTCGTAGCTAAATAACTACAAATTTACTAGAATATATATATATGTAGCTAATCCCTCTCTAATTTGCAATGAAATAGCGAAGGAATAAAAATGTAGCTAGTTTGTAGCAAAATAGCTACAAATTTACTAGAAAATATAATATATTTGTAGCTAATCCTTCTCAATTAAATTCATACTAAAATTATTTTTAATTTTAGTATAAATATATAATGTTTTAATTTAGATATTCTATTTTTTTTATAATTTAAATATCTAAAAAATATTTATAATATAAATATTTTTAATTTATTTTTAATTTAAATATTTTAAAATTATCTTAAATTTAAATATTTTAAATTTATTTTTAACATTAATATTTTAAAATTACTTTTATTTTAAATATTTTAAAATTACTTTTAATTTAAATATTTTTAATTTGAAATATTTTTAATTTTAAAATTTAAAAAATATTTTTAAATATAATTGTATATATTAAAATATAAATATAGATATTAATAAATTAATTAAAATATATAATAAATAAAAGAGGAAATTAGATATATAAATTTTAATTTTAGTAAAAAAATTATAAGTTTAATAAAAATATAAATCAAAGAAGGAGATAGCTTATGTATACTTTAACAGTGATATTTTTTATTTACTAAGATAGTTTAAAATGAAAATTAGTAAAGCGGTTTTCCTTTTTTTTTTTATAGATTTTTTCTATTTAGAAACTATCTTTTTTAATTTTTTGAAAGAGACCAACGGGCTACTTTTTCACATCTTCAACTTTTGTCTCGTTTCCGTGCTTCTCGTTCACATTTACAAACCCTCAAATGTTCACTTTCTTCTTCACTCACACTTTGGTCGTTCTTTTCCTCACTCATACTCTGAATCCTTCGTCTTTGTGTTCTTAGTTCAGCTGTGCTCATAGGTACGTGGTTTCCTCCATTTTTTTTTCAATTTTCGATTTTCCTGTTTCATATACTCTCTTTCATCGTCTCAATCTTCCAAGGATAACACTCTTCTCGGTAAATGGTCTAGATTTTTAGAGATTGAAAGTGAAAAAAGCTGACATAAGGTATTTTAAGTTTTAGGATTTTGATTGATTAAACTATTTTAGGGTTTTAGGATTTGAATAGCAAATTCCATTCAAGAACAAATTGGATGTTTCCATCAAATATATTTCAATGCAGTGCTTTCGATGTTACAAGTTTATTAAGAAGATATGCAATGCTTAATTTGGTTGGTATAAAGAAAACCAATGCTTAGAATGT
>Ga0209589_1005252_pt1 | contig 22023 bp, 7 predicted proteins | sample CowpeawhiteBW_FD_187525 | JGI IMG/M metagenome (GOLD analysis project Ga0209589, IMG submission 187525) | Root nodule microbial communities of legume samples collected from California USA - Cow pea white BW (SPAdes) (version 2) | ecosystem: Host-associated > Plants > Roots > Nodule | place: USA... | reverse complement strand
TTTAATTTGAATATTTGTTTTCCTTTTATATTTTTTTGAAATATTTTTTAATTTTATCAACTAAGTTTCATTAATGTTGTAGTTTGCAAATTTAATAAATGTTTTGGTTCTCATGAAATTTTATTTTGTATTCTAATATAAAATGTAGACAATTATAATTTATTTGAAAGTATTTGATATGGAAGACACAATCATCCTCCTAATATTGAATATTTGATAATATTATGTTTTCTTTACTGTAATTTTTTTCTCTTATAAAAGTTAATATTGAAATTGTTAGAACACGGGTACGGGTATGGATATGAGATTATACTCGTTACCCGGTGGGGATGGGGATGAGACAAAAGTTTAATACCCGTTGGGTTTGGGTATGGGGATGGGGATGAATTTTTTCTGCGGGGATGGGTATGGGATAGCGAAACCCGTCCCCGTCCCGCCCGGTTGCCATCCCTAATTACGTATAATTATTATAAAGTAGACTAGATCAAACTATTCTCGAATGCAGATTTTACATTTTGGAAGTCTTAACGTAATGAAAAAGATACTGATTAAAGTTTTTGAAATGCAGAAAACGGCCAGGCTTTTTATATGCATATTTGAATTAAAAGTAAGGTTGTCAATTTTCGTATGTTTGTTTTATATATGATTTCATTGTTATAGCCAATTTATTGTAGCTTTATTGTGAGAAGTATTAATTGTAGTTGTTATTATAGTATCTATGCAGTGTTTTCTATATACTGATGAAGCAAATTAGAAGAACTTAAGAAGTGGCACTTCAAGAAACAAATTAATTCAGAAACCTAGAAGATGAAAGAAAAAGGTGTTAATCCTAAATTTGCAAAGTCAAAAGCGACCTTATTTTTTATTAGTAAAAACATTCTGACCTTATTTTTTTTTAAGCTGCACATCTTGTATTGTCTTCTATCTTCATTTTTCCAACTACACGTATTGGTACGTTATCTTCTTACAGGTACACCCCTTGACATTTTTCTCTTTCCTTTCTTTGAAATTGAGTATATACTTCAAACCCTATATAGACATTGATGTTTATGGTATGCCTGTTGTCAAATGATGAAATCAAAATAAGAATATTTGGCACATGACAGTTAAGGTTTATTATATGTTTATTTTGTTTATTTTTCAAGAATCAATCGGAGAAAGTGGACTTGTTGATCAAAACACTAATTAAAGAATTTCCATTGTGTTGAACGTCATTTTATATTTACTTTTATAATTATTTGGACTTGTATGAACTTGAGTTTATTTGAACTTTATTTAAAATTTATGACAATGATGCATTTTATTTTATTTTATTTGAATTTATGATTAAATATTTATTTTTTAAATAATTTTGTAAATATCCACGGGTACCCGTGGATACTCGCGGATATGAAAAAAATAGACGGGTACTTGCATATCGGATACCCGACGGATATGGATACGGGTACGAGGCAAATATTTATCCAACAGTTAAGGTACGTGGGAGCTACTACTCATACCCTACCCACCCCGTTGACATCCCTAGTTTGATTGCAAACCCCCTAGCCATGACCAAGTGCACATATAAGGATGGGTTTCATTTACGGAAGGTAGGCCCAAGCCCCTATCTTTTGGGCCTATCTTTGTTAAAAATAAATAGTACAAGTTTTTATTTAGGCCTTGTATTTGGACCTTGAGCTTGTAGTGTAGGGTTTTAGGTCTAGAGGAAATGGGTCGTAAAGAGACAAATGAGATTGGGGTTTTACCCTAGCTTGGTGTGCAAGGTTGCTCCCAAGCTTCTCCTTTGCGTACGGAGACAGAGATATTGCCAGATGACAAATCTTTCTAAAAGCTTGTGGGCCCCTTAGGAGGAGTGGTCTCCAAGTTTCTCTTTCTTCTCTCATGTGAGACACATGCTCTTGTCACTTGGCAGACTTTTATTCAAATCTAGGTGACTTTGGGCACAAAATTACAAAAAGAGGTTGGTTGACGGGAAAACTACTAATTTGGGTCAAGTTGGGCTGGTGTAGGGCGACTTCTAAACAGAAGTTGTTGTAAGTAACGAAATGGGTAATTAGTTAAGAAGGGGTTGAATTGACTTTTTGAAATCTTTGATTACTTTTAAAAAATTAAACACCTTTTGATTGAATCAGACCAACTAAGAAATCAAATTGCAATTACTACTGAACTGTACACTTTCAATCGATTAAAAATAGGAACAATAGATTGATCTCATTCAACAAATAACATAGTAGTATATTTCAACATATCAAAATATCAAAACAGTCGATTGAAATACTAGGAATTCTACAGAAAGGCGAATTTGAAGATTAACTCAAAAACAATTTATGAAAGTTATCAAGATTGATTTCAATATGCAGTCCAATTAGAAACACAATCTCATATTAGATTAAAACACTTATGAACTGTTAAAAGACTATAGAAATCAAATTTCTTGAAACTTTATATTAAAAATAAAGAGAGGAGAGAAAGATACAAACACAAGCACACAAAATTTGTATACTGGTTCACTTATAATAGAGCTACATCTAGTTAGTCAAGGCAACCTGAGCTTGACTTGCACTATATTAAAAGATTTACAAAATCCACAAGATTACACTTTCAAGATATGAAAAAACATAAACCAAGACTCTTTAATCCCACAAAAGTCTTATCCCTACACTGCAAGAATCTCACTTGCAAACCTGGAATCACACTAGGAACCACATAAAAGAATAAGAACAACCAAACCTGGGTGGAGGCTCTCCCTAGCCAAACAAACACGTCCTTGAATGCTGCAAACCAGCAAAACTTTGCCCCAATGTCTCAAAGATCTCCAATCACCAACTGCACATTGTGTAATCTAGAAAGAGAGTTTTTCAAATTTGTATTACTGTTTTCACGCTAAAAAATCTCAAGTATTTCTCAACTCTCTGAAAAACCAGCTTATATAGCTTGGTCATAAGTGAATTCAACAGGTTGATTTGTCTGTACAATCTGTCGATTTCACTTGCCTTAAGTGAAATCAATCAATTGAATAACAATTCAGTTGAACGTATTTGAACGTTGGCCATGCAAATTTTGAAAAAGGCAAAGTCATCATGCATAATGACGACTTTAGTGCAACACTATTAAATGGAAGTCACTATGAATCCTAGCGACTTCAATTCATCCCCCATACAAAGAAGTCATCATGATGCATAACGACTTTGCCTTTCTCAACAGTCATTCAGATACGCGACAAATTTTGTTTAGAAGTTGTTTTACAACAGCACGACTTGATCTAGATTTGTAATTTTCCCGATAACCAACCCATTTTGTGATTTTGGACCTAAAGTAACCTAGATTTGAAAAATAATCCCAATTGGCAAGACATTATTGACACATGTGTCTCCTTTAGTCCCCAAGTTAGAATAATTAGGATTTTTACTCTCCTTTTTGGAGACACCTCTATGGTTTCTTAGGCTATAAATAAAGGTGTTCCACCTTGGAAAATTCACTTTTGAGATTATGATGCCAATTTTTGTCATACTTGTCTCTTAGTCATCTTAGGCTAGAGCATCCCTTCTAGGTTTCCTCTAGCCACCCTTCCTCTATGGTTTGTTAGGCTATAAATATAGGTGCTCCACCCTTGTAAAAATCACTTTTAAGATTATGATGCCAATTTGTGTCATACTTGTCTCTTAAGTCATCTTAGGCTAGAGCACCCCTTCTAGGTTTCCTCTAGCCACCCTTCTTCTTGAGTTGATTCAACCTCTTTTGAGAGCACCCAAACACCACACCACCTTCACCATATGCGCAACTATCACCCATCATCCATATAACTTATGCACCACCTTGAGCCTCTCACCTTACTTGGAGCCACCTGGCTTGAAGAGGGGACCATCAGTGTCAAACACATTTCTTTGGGCCAAACACAATCCTGTTTGGGGACATGCTAGATAAGACATGACCTGGATCGAGAAGGCGTCATAGCTAACATTGTCTAGTCTTGAACACTTGTAAGACCTAGAAAAATTGGAATAAGAGTAATAAATAAATTACAAATAATTGTGGGTTTGAAGTTCCCTAAGAGGATTTATTGACAAGTCTTAGGTGTGGAATAGTACTAGCTTAAGTGGTTGAGAATACTTGGTTAAGTTTAGAGGACTTGGGTTCAAGTCTTGTGTATGCCATTAGTGTGTTTATGTGATTGTGTTTTATTTCATAGATATATTATGAATGCGAAAGTATGACCTAACATGGTAGGTATGCGTGAATTAACATGAATTACATGATAGCATGATGGTTGTGCATATGCTTGATGGGGGGAGGATGTGAGTTTGAACCTTGGTTAGCAAGATTTGGTCTTTTTCATGTTTTATTATTTTTGCTAAAGGAAGGAAAAACCTAGAAACTATAGAGATACTATGAGAAACCAGAAGGTCAGTAGAGGCAGTTGTGGTGTATTAAAAAGTACAATTTGAATGACCACTAACTTTAAATTTAATTAAATTCGTTTATTATATTTTTATTCATTGGGGCTGGAAATGGGAAGGATAGAGGTTAAGTGAGAAAATAGAAGGTCATAGAGTGTGACAGTAGGGAGAGTCAGATAGAACTAGAAAATATTGTGACAGAGAAAGAGAGTGTGAGAGTTGAACATAAGTTAGGCATGGAAAATAGGGGTGAAGTCTTGGGAGGAAGAAAAGATCATTGGGAGTGCATTAGGAGCAAGGAAACCAAGTAAGGGGAGTTGTTCTTGCATGTTTTATGTTTGCTTAACTCTATATTGGATGATAGTTGGCCTGAATGTGTGATTCATTGTTCAAATTGCACTATTTTCGTAAGTTATAGGTTTCTGCCCAAAAATCACCTTGCTACTAAGGAGACCCTCCAGGTGACTCGTCCTGTTTTCACCCAAACTTCTGGGTTCTACGAAGAACTGCCTGGCGGTAATAAAGACCCGCGAGGCGGAACAAATTGATTTTTGGTATGATCTATGGTTTTGGGTGTTCTGTGATATGTTTGGATGATCTAGAAATTTCTATGCTCTTATTTGGTTGTTTATTTATATGATTGATTGAGGATGCTTCCCTATTCGTGATGATTTGGTGATTGAGGGTTTTCATGAATATGAGGGTTTTTATGAGAATTTGGGGATGGATGCTAAGTGTGTTGTGTAATTATCAATTTAGCTACTTAATAAATGTATGGGTGAATTAAGTACATATGTATGTAAAGTATGTGCAACTAGATGATTAAATCATACACTAGAAGGTGTAGAATCTAAATCAGGTGCAAGGGAATTTTGGAATTCCCAGGAAACTGATGCACCGCCTAACAGTACAGGTGTTGCCGCCAAGTGATGAAGGTTGGCCAACACTCTGTTTTGGGTTGGCTTAGTGGAATGAAATGGGGGGTTAATTAATATGGTTCTGATTCGAGTATTTCCTGGTTGTATGATATTAATAGGTGTTCCATTACTGGTATTGATGCATGAGTTAAAGTTATATATTTAATATGGAACTTTTATTGGTTTAAGCCATAGATTGGAAAAAGGGGTAGAAGAAGCACTGTGGATACTATTAAACTAATTTTAAGTTTTATAAGTCCAGAAGTGGTAAATTGGAGGAATTTCACTTAAATACACGAGTTAATAAATGAATAAAATGATTGTTAAGTTAATTATGTATGTGTTGGTTGTTATAGGGCTATATGAATTGTGAAATGAGGTATGATGTATATGAATGCCGGAGTGGTATTGGTTGTGATTGGTGAGATTGTATGCCTGATGATACTGCAGAATTATAGATCACCCGTTTTCTATATATCCTTTATTAACTTTCAAGTGATGTCAATTTTCCAAGTTAAAAGCATGAGTTCTTACTTTGATTAATGTTTAGAAACTGTGGTGATGCAATTTGCAGTATGTTAGCTGTAATAACGTGTAAGTGGCGTCTGGATGTGTACATATGATTGTTTAATGTGATAGAAACAATTATGAGATGCATAAACTAGTAGAAATCCTTTTTACTTGTGTGGCGTCTGGTGCGGATATGCTTATGCCAGATGATAAGCCACAAACAATGGGGTCATTGGACGAGTGGCGCCTAGCGTAGGGTGTTACCGTTAGGCGGTCTGGAGCACGTTTTAGCCTGGCAGCGCTTAGGCAACGCTAGGCGATAGTGTAGGGGCAGGGATCCGTTGCAAATGGGTTTGCATGGATGATCTTGATGGCTTGGTCAGAGATATGTTGGATTAGTTACGAGCGGGGAGGTTTGTAATGGAGATTTGAGATGCGTGATTGATGCGGGTAAGGAGGTTTGTATCTTTTGTACTCTTGTTTGGGGATACGAGTGAGGAGGTTCGTATGTTTCGTGCTCACAATTGAGGCTGCTATGAGCGGGGATGTTCATAGTAGGTGTTCGCGCATGTTGGACTACGAGCGGGCACGTTCGTAGAGTTGGACTATGGGCGGGGAGGTCTGTAGAGTTAGACCACGAGCGGGTACATTCGTGGGAGCATGACAATCCCTAAAGACCAAGTTGGTGAATGGATCTTTCTAATATAGGTTATGAGACTAGAGTGGAATGTTGGGAAGTAGTTGATGAACTAAAACTAAACGAGATGGATTGGGTGAGGGTTAATTCGTGTTATTTATTTATTGTGTTATTTTCTTTCTCACCTCACTCTTTTTGTTTGTGGTTGGCAATCATCCCGTGATTTGTCATGCGTAAACAGATGTGAATCCAGGTGAGCACGCGGATGCTTAGAGACGGAGCGGGGCAGAATATGGAGGAATTACTCTATTTATTTTTAGACATTTGGTAATAAGCTTTTATGATGCTTTTCTCTATTATGAACTTGTAATAAAGATGAAGCAGTGAAATTGAACTACAACGATATAAATTTTAAAATTTCCTCGCGCTTTGGGAACCTTATATTAATATTTTTTATTCCAATAAATTTTATGATATTTGAAATATTAAGTAATATCCACCTAAGGTGTTACAACACTCGTGTCATAAAAAATGCCAACAACATCTTTGGTTGGGCAGAGGGAGTGCAACGATGACACTCAGTGTAAATCTTTTTGTGTCAAGCCAAGATGAAGGAGTTAAAGCTCTTGACTTTTGTTCTGAAGAAATTGTGTTGGGTTGTACATTATACTTGGTGCACCCTTTTGCTTTTCTCACACTTATGCTTTTTTTACTTGTTTTTCATTAGGCCATTTTGTTTTATGCACCACATTGTCTACTATTTGTCGCCTCTTGTTTGTATTTTTTCTTTTGGTTTTGTTGTCTCCACCTTTGTGCTTTACTAACTTGTATTACCACTCTTCTTTTTCTTGTGTGTTGGTTTGTTCTAGTTTAATTTATATTACACCTTCTTACATTTTAATGTATTTATGACCATATATATATATATATATATATATATATATATATATATATATATATATATATATATATATGATTCAAAATAAGTAAAAATATTAATGTTTTTTTTTTATTTCCAAATGTATCATTTATCCTCGCTCATATTTTTATTGTTATATTAGTGTATTTTTACCATTAACACACACATACACTAATCAATTGTTAAATCCAATCATTTTCATAATTAAAATGCTTATCACACTCCTTTTAACTTGCACAATCATTTTCATAGTTAAATCCAATCATTTTCATAGTTAAATCCAATCATTTTCATTAATATATATATATATATATATATATATATATATGTGTGTGTGTGTGTGTGTGTTTGTGTGTGTGTGTGTGTGTGTGTGTGTGTGTGTGTGTGTGTGTGTGTGTGTGTGTGTGTGTGTGTGTGTGTGTATGTATGTGCGTGTGTAAACCTATGCATTTAATAAAACCATTCCCTAATTAAATACTTTTACCACAAAATGGCTATGCGTTTTATTCAAAAGATTGTGATCTTATTATATATGTTATTCTAATGGTAGGTCCTTCATATATGAATTGGGGATAATAGATACAAATAGAAAACTTTATATCATGAACTATTTCACTTTGTGGGAGAATAATTTTATCTTCCAATAGGTGGAAATGGAAACTAAACAATGTTGTGTTTTTGGGATAGTGGTAAGGAAAACCAATTTTTTTAGCATAAATCTTATTATGTTATGATTTGTATTGCAGTTTTCACTATGCATATAAAAAACCTTCGATTAGTGATTAGTTAATCACTAAGAACCTGGGTCTCCTTGATTAAGGAATTACAATCATAAAGATAATTGTACCGTATGGGCAAATCAGCCAGCTAAACGTCGATCGACATCCAAAGTAATTTGCATGACGTCGATCGACAAACAATAGCTTCCCTATAACCCAACTAGTCCTAAACACGTACAAGCCTGTAGAACAGATCTTGTTCAACAGAGGGTTGCGACAAGATGACAAATGACCAACTTCCCCTTAACATGAAAACCATTTCGCAAATTATGGAAATAAGTGTCAATTAGCAGTTAGTCGCCAACAGCCCCAAGTGGATGATTCGTTGGTCACTAGAGCGCCAATTGTTGGTCATATGAAATTAAGCATCAATGAGCTGGCAGTCGCCAACGACACTGGGTGGATGATTCGTTGGTCGCCAGAGCGCCAACTGCTGATCATATTGAATTATGCGCTAACGAGCGGCCAGTTGCCTCAACGGCGACAACTGAATGGGACGTCGATCGTTTAAGTTGCGATGTTGGACATATGTAAATATCTATTAGAAAAAACAACATTGGATATATGTAAGACAGCGTTGCACAGCCAACAATGCCAAACGATTATTGAGATAAACAAGTTAGTTGGTGGTTAAGGATAAATAGGTTAGTAATCAAGTTTTTAAAGCAATTGGGCCATGATTAGGACAACCCTAATCAAAGGCCCACATAGAAAACTATAAACAAAGGTCAAAGGTAAGGTTGTTGGAACTTTTCTCTTGCATTTATTACATCCAATTGTTGTTGACTTAAGCATTAAAGACTTTTTAGCAGGTACATCGATCGATAGGAGAACTGAGCGAACAATAGGAGTGCTGAACGAATGACTAGAGTGAAGACTTGAAGACTGGACAAATCATTTAAGTAACTGTTAGGCCCCTACACCTGAAACAATAATCAAGCCAATAACTTAAGTGGTTGGTGTCTTCTCTTAATTCTAGATTAAGAAGTTGGAATAGGTCATCAAGTACAACTTAATTCATCAATGAATTTTAGAGGCACAACATTGTATTCTATAAGTACAATGTAAAATTCTCCTATGTTATCCTTTGTATACTTTGAGAGTAAAGGACTTGCTTGGTTTTACTGTCTTTGTGTAGTGGCCTCAGTAGTCTAAATCTTGTCATGGCTATAGAAGTTGGAGTTAAGTACTTAGTACATTGAAAAAAATTCTCTTCAAACAAAAGTTTATAATTTCTCTAAAATAAAAAGCTAGTCCTAGCATCTTATAAACTTCCTCAAGCTTATAAAATTCTTCCTTTTACTTTTTTCTTACAAATCTTGCACTATATACTTAAAAAATATTGACAAATAATGATATTATTTTCACTTACCTTTGTGCCTCTTATACCTCGTCTTGCACGAAGGTGAACTTGAGTGGACTAAGTTTCGAGAGTCTATAATATCCCTCCAGTATAGTGAGTAAAAACCCAAGATGTGAGATTAAAATACAGAGAAAAAATTCAATTTCCTCAACCTAAAAATAAGAGGGAAGTGGTTTAAAGTAAATTGTAAAATAAGAGGTCTAGACAAGTGAAAGGGAAAATGAGAATAGAATATTGAGATTTATTGAAAAAAGACAGTTACAAACATCACATTTTACAAGTAAAAGATCGCAGTTCAAAGAATGGGAATTCAACAAATGATAATTAAAATCACCATATTTTACATCGTCCTTCACTCATTTGAATTCAACCATTTTTGTTCAAGCAATAAAATTACTCAAAATCAAAGGAATTAGACCAACGTAATAACAAATTTTTGGCATGAACTTAACCAAGTTGAGAGGATCACTTTGCTCCACTAATCCAACCAAAATTGATGATAAATTCATAAAAGGGAGAAAACAAAGAGCCTTTAAAGTAAACATAAACTTACTATATTTAAAAATATGATTGATTAAAAATAATTCCTAGTTCTTCAACTACTCCAATGTGTGATTAGATTATGAAATAAATTTGGAATGATGGAAATGGAAAAAAGTTAAAGGAAAAGAAAAGAATTTGATAAGAAGAGAAAGATATAAAAAAAAAGGAAATGTTAAAGAAAAACAAATTGTAAAAAAAGAGTGAGAAATATTAGAAAGAAGAAAACAAAAAGAGAGAAAAGTAATAGGAAACAAAAATATACATTACATCTAAGTCCCCACATTATTTCCTTGCCTTCCCCTCTAATTCTAGGTAGATTCACCTAACTCATTAAGTTATTGGTACTTGTTGGTGTTAAACCATTTTTTTTTTTTTGCTTTGACACCTTTCTCAATAGTTTATCTTATTAAAACAATAAATGTTATCATAATGTCAACTAAAAGTGTTGTCATTTTTGTGACAATTCAATTAGCATGGTACTATTGTAATAAATTGTACCTTTTACGTGTGTTGTGCATGTTAGTGTGAGAAACACGATGACCATTTGTACTACATTGCCGACCAAATTGAAAAACAAAGAACTCTCCTCTTCTTTTGCAAATATCATGTTTTTTTTAAGTTTCGTGGTTATTTTTTCTGTCTCCCATTTGACTATCATGATGCCAAATGCCAAATAAGGCAACATGAACTGTTATTCATTATTACACTTTAGTACGTTTATTTGCTTAGTATTAATTATCTCGTTTGATTAATCCTTTTACTTTTCAAAGAGATTGTCTTTGACGTGATATTTTAACATTTTTAGATTTAAATAATTGGAACTTCAACTCCATTTTAACTTTACCACTTAAATTATTGACACCTTTGAACCCAAATATTTTGTGATGTTAGCCCTTAAGAAAATCCCTACACTAATTCAAATCCATTAAAAATACTTATTAAAATAAGGTATTAATATATATATATATATATTTCTTAATTATGTTGTTACAACTTTTAGCTCCTAATATCCTGAAATATCTTTAAGACTTAATTACTTATTCAATTTTTTAATTTGTAAGTTTAATTTATTTTGATCTTCTTATTATTTTTAAGTTTAAAATAATTAAAAGACTAAATTGAACTAAAATATAATAAGAGATCAAAATGAACGAAACCAATAAATTAGATAAATAAATCACTAATTAAGTCTATTTTTAAATATGTTTGTAAGGAATTTTTTTCATTGTTAAGAAATACTAATTTTTGTTAATTACGAATACTAGAAATTATGATTTGTTTCAAGTTATGGTTTTATATATGTAAAATTATACTTTAACTCTCATAATTTTCTTTCTTATTGTAATTTAGTGTGAGTCATTGATTCTTTCAAAGGAATATATAGTACTATATTAATCAAATTAATTACTCACACTAAGTCACGTAAGAGAGTAAAGAGATAGAAGTCAAAAAATGAGAGTCATAATATTATTATTGTTTATATATTTGGAACATAATTCACAGTAATAGGAAAGTCATTTCTTCACAAGTTTTAAAATATGTTTGGTTAATTTTTTATATTCCTAAGAATGTCTTTGAAATTACATATTAATTAAAATAAAAAAGGAATCGGAGTTAGAAAATATATTAATTTATTCCTATGAGACTATAACTTACCCACCCTTAATGTGAGAATAAAATATGCACATGGAGATCTAACTTTCTTAGAATAAAATATATTAAAAAGTGTTTTGTATAATTTTTTAATAAACATAAGGATAAACATTCCCATGGTAAAAAAAAAAGCAAAAGATTATGTGAAATAAACGTAAGCTTGGGAATAACATAAAACGTAAAGAAATATTACTAAAAATATTCTCACAATTTTTCATAAAATCTAATAGTAATTTTTTATTTAAAAATATGATTTAACATTAAATTATTTAAAAATATCAATATGTCCCTTTTTTCAATAATATTTTTTATTTTAACTTTTAATTTTTTTTAATGCTTGGACAAAAATTACTTTTAAAAAGTTTGTTTCCTAAAAATATTATTATTTTATATTTAATTAAGTTTTAATTTTATCCTAAATTTAAATATTTTTAATTGAGTTTTTATTAAAAAAAAATATCTTTTTATTCAATCAAAATATCATTTTGATTTTGATATTAGTTAGAGTGACATGGTTGTTAGTTTATATTGTTATTGCTTAAGTATCTTTGTAGAAAAAATAATTATTAAAATTTAATTCCTCTTAAATTTGAGTATTTTTAATAAAGTTTCTATTAAAAAATTATTTTATTAAGCGTAAAAAATATTGTATATTTTTCAATTGAATTGATTGTTAATTAGAGTGTCGTGACTATTAGATTTTCAGTTTTAATTATAATACTACGAACCTGGACAATGAGATAAATAAAATGTTAAAAGCCTAATTTTATTTAAAAATGACATTGTTTGATTTTAAAAATTAAAATCAAGTCAACTATCTGGAGACACATAACAATGATATTTAGTACAAAGAAGTAGGGTTTCACAATTTCATATAGTGTTTTCATTAAGATTGAAAATTAAATGGTTTTAATGATTTAATTAAAAAATATAAAAAAATGAACACTTTATAAAAAATTATAATAATAACTCAATAAAAATTACTTAAATTTAATTATTTACATGTACAAACATGTAATCAGTGACCATCAAATTTTGTAAAATAATAATTAGGATTAAATATGTTTTTGTCCTAAAGGTTCAGGTTAAGTAAAATTTCGAATTAGTTTCTATTTAAAACATTTGACTAATTTTCATATTTAGAAATATGTAGATTTAGTCATTCTAACCAGATTTTGTTAAATTATATAATGTTCCAAGCGTATCATATTATTTGAATTGTTTATACCGTTTGATCCATTTTTGCTTGAATGTTAATTCAAATATTATTCTAAAATGTGTTTCAAATGTCAAATAAATTTAACAAAAAAATTGATTAAAATGACTAAATCTACGCATTTCTAAAGATGAATGATTGCACTGATCAAATTTTTTGAAGAGGAATTAATTCCAAATTTTACGACTAAAAACCTATTTAACTCTAATAATTATATCATTATATTTAATGAAAAAATTAAATAAAAAATCAATTAAAAAGTATAAAAATTTTAATATTAAATTAAAATCATTTTTTAATAAAAATTAATTAAAAGTATCAAAATTTACAAAAATTAAATTTAATTAAAAATATTTTTAGAAAGTAAGTCAAGCATACGTACCTTCTGAACACTTTTCAAATAAAAAAAATTGAATATGTTTTGGTCGTTTAATTTTAATTAAAAGTTGGAATTAATTTATTTTGGAAATTTTATTTTAATTTAGTCTCCAAATTTTATAAATATTTAGATTTAATTATTTTAATCAAATTTTATTAAATTTATTTAAAATTTTAAACGTGTTTTATGATAGTATTTTAATTGTTTATACTATTTGATATATATTTGTTTTAATATTTGTTAAAAAATTTGATAAAAAATTTACGTATATTTAGAAATAAAAAATTAAATTAGTCTAAAATTTAAAAATAATAATAATTTTTACTTAAAATTAAGAGAGAGAAAAATCGTAAAACACGCACCCTAACATTCTTTAGTCCTATCAAATAAACCGAGTTTGAAATCAAATAAATAAATATAAAAAAAGCATTTAAGAAGCAAGATTGAAAAGAAAATGTTCTGTAAAAGGATTAACACGTGGATCTAATTCTTTGAAATTGGGCCACATGCCTTTATATTGAGCCCACCAGTTTTGAATTATAACTTCGATGATTTAATGACGAAAGCACTCTTTTTCACCATTATGATGAATGCACTCACGTTTGCCATTGTGACCGGAGTCGTTTTCAAAGAAAATAAATATATCACCATTCTTATGCATATTTAATTGGTATACTATTTTTATTTCATTTTCATTTTCATATATAATTTCTTACTATTTTTAATATCTATTAACTAAGTTTTACAAAAAAAAATTATGGTAAAAAAATTGATATTATCAAATATTTTCAATTAGATAATATTAGGTATCATTGTCATGAAGATTTTATTAAAAAGAAAAAAAAAAACATAGGAGATCATACCAAACTCATGATAAAAATATGTTGTACACATAGATAAAAAATAGCTATGATATAAGAAACTTAATGCAACACTAATAGAAAACTAAAGTTCAATAATCAAATTCCTTATCATATTAAACCCTCCCACAAACCACAAAAGACCTCTAAAACTTATTATAATTTTTTAGAAACTTTTGCTTTAGACGATATAGTATTAACTTTCCTTGGCCTATTCTAAAGAAGAATTGGCAATGTAATTCTTGAGTCTTTATTGTTGTTCCTAGAGATGGCAAAGAAACTCGTCCCTATGAGTATTGCTCAAACTCATCTTCGTTTTGACGGAAAATCCCCGCATTGATTGGGTATAGATATGAGTATGGAGAATCTCCGACTTTTTCAATTGGGTATGGGGATGTAAATTTCAGCCTCGTCCTCGTCCTCATACCCACTATAATACTTATTCCTGCCGTATCCTCATCCTCGTTTAAATTATTAAAATATTCATAATCAAACTTAGTAACCTTATATATATATATATATATATATATATATATATATATATATATATATATATATATATATATATATATATATATTACTGCACATTTTTTATATTTTAATTCTTCTAATTATTTGTTTTTCATGAAATTCATTCACATCTCCAATATATTTTTCATCTTATCATAATCTTTATCCAATTATGTTCAATTGATGTATGTTAATTAAATATTTTTTATGCTTCACATTTGAATATTTTTATTCATTTCTTTTTTAATATTCTTTTTATTGTATATTTTCTTTTCACATGAAAATGTTTAACACTCTCAATTCAAGTGTTTAATAACATAAACTTTTCATTTAGTAGGTAACACAAAAAGTTTATCTTCTTTACTTTATTATTATTAATTTTTGTTTCATTTAAAGAACTTTTTGGTTTGCTAAAACAATTTTCATTATTTTTCAACCATTGACTATGTTGATATTTGAAAAATTTTCTTAAATCTCTAAGGTATTTTTCATCTTATCATACTATAATTATATATTTATTTTCCTTTATGTTGTTTCATTTAATAATCTCTCAAATTGTTTTTAAGACACATATTTGAAATTTTTTTAATATTTTTATTTGTTGTTTACTTTTATCATGTAGAATACTATTTTGATATATTTTATATAACTATTTTTTTATTTTCTAACTTATTACCAAACTGTAATTTTGTCACTATAATTCTATAAATAATTTTTATTTACTATAATATAAAAATTTAATATAATTACTATGATTTTTTCATCACCGTCTAACATATATTAAAATTCAAAAGATATAAGATCTATATTAAATTTTTATTATTATTATTAGTTTAATCTTTATTCTTTGCATGATTTTGATTAAGTAATGTATGACAATTTTTATTAGTGTATAAAGAAGAGATTCATTATAACTTAAAATATTGAAGTAAACAGACATTTAAAATATATTTTAATTTGAATATTTGTTTTCCTTTTATATTTTTTTAAAAATATTTTTAAATTTTATCAATTAGGTTTCATTAATATTTGCAAATTTAATAAATGTTTTGATTCTCATGAAATCTTATTTGCTATTCTAATTTGAAATATATACAATTATAATTTATTTCTAAATATTTGATATCGAAGAAACAACCATTCACTTAATATTGAATATTTGATAATATTATGTTTCTTTTACCGTAATTTTATATTATTTTTTGAAAATTAATTAATTAATATTGAAACAGTAAGAAAGCGGGTATGGGTACGAGTATATACGTGTTACCCAGTGGGGATGAGGATGAAATAAAAGTTTGATACCCATTGGATTTGGATATGGGGATGGGGATGAATTTTTTTATGGGATTGTGAAACATGTCCCCACCCTACCCCGTTGTCAATGTTCCAGCCACAATATATATACACAAAGATTACATAACTAGCTACCTCAATCTTGTTAGTCACATTTAAACCATTCCTAAATATAATATGTACAAATTGTCACAATTATAACAGATTTTATAATTGTGGTAACAAAATCAATTATAATAACAGATAATATTTATGGAGAATATTAGGGAGTATCAACAATTATCAAGGGATATTCCATTACCCCTCAAGTTGGGGTATATGGATTACAAATGCCAACTTGGAAAGAACACATTCAAATTGAGTCTTCCCTAAAGCCGGTGTATCACACCTAGCCAGTTCCGCTAGCATACCAACACATATCACCCTTGACCGACAACTCATATCGGACAAGGCTGGGGGACTGGTGTACCACACCTAACCAAACTCAATCAAATAAGTAAACAATGCATCAAGGCAGCCAAGTATTCAACCTAGGCCGAGTCAGTCTAACTTATACCGGACCTGGTCAATTTAACCATATAAATGATAACCCTCACGAACATGCCAGAGACAACCCAAGTGCACGACCTGGGCCGCCATGGTCTCGAACTTAACTGAACAAAGGCTAAAGTAACAACAAAGTGGCCAACACGGATAGTACGCGGCCAAGGACGACATCTGACAAGCCAAGAAGTAAACGGATCAGACCGCTCTCAAAGACTTAGTAAAATGGAAGCCCCCGCGTTCGATGGGCCTTAAGAGCCTGGGTTAGGGGCCAGGCCCACTCATAGCCCAGGCTAGGGCCCAAGCCAAGGCCCGGCCCATTGGATAATCAGACATCATTAATGCTCTATAAATACGCATGGACCCCACAAATTAAAGGTACGCATTCATTAATCACTGATTTGACTTTCTGAGAGCTTTGGAGACTCTTCTGCAGGTAAACCCTCTTGGGTTCAAGCTGGCATATATCAACTGGAGAGAGACCAACTGAGGAGATAGCAGACTACATGGTAAGGTGACACCTGTACTTAACTCATCTTATTTGTTCTTCTGCAGGAACAACCTTAGTGAAGATATCTGCTAGTTGAGCATGAGAAGGCACATGACTGGTAGCAATAGTTCCTCGCAAAAGTTCATCACAGACAAAGTTATGTGGTCATGGAAAACATGATTAGCAACAATGTAAAGAGTAGATTGATTATCACAATAGAGTTTTATAGGGCTATGATGATTGATACCAAACATGACAAGCGTTCCTTCAGTCATTTTAACTTACAAATGGTAGTAGCCATAGAACGATATTCTACTTCTACGAAAGAATGAGACATGGTGTGTTGTTTTTTAGTTTTCCATGAGATGGGTGAATTACCAAGAATCAACCAACCAGTAAGAGATTTTATGGTCAAAGGACAATCAGCCCAATCTGATTCACACCAAGCATAGAGTTGTAAATCATAGTCAACACTTAACAAAATTCTTTGTCCAAGATTAGCCTTCAAAAAATGCACAACACATAGGGCAACCTCCCAATGTTCTTATCGAGGATGTTGCATGAACTATGCAAGTGTATGCACATAATAAGAGTACATGCTTATTAATAGACAGGTAAATTAATCTTCCTCTCAACCTTCAATATTGTTCTTGATTGGAACAAGAGCACCTTCAGCTAAAGATAGGCAATGTTAAGGATCCATGGCAAAGTCAATCGACTTAGCTCCTAACAATATTGCTTCAGATATAATATCCAACGCATATTTACATTGACACAAGAAAATTCTACTAGAGTTACGAGCCACCTTAATGCCTAAAATATATTTCAACGGTCCAAGGTCTTTCATATGAAAACATACACACAAGTATGTTTTGAAGGCTTTGATAACAACATCGTCATTTCCATAAATTACGAGATCATCCACATGGAGTTGCACATTTTTCTGTTGTAGTGTAAATAATGAATGATCAAAAGTAGATTGTGTAAATCCATAGTGTTTAAAAGCACCAGCAAATTTTGCTAACCAACATCAAGAAGCCATACAATGACTTGAGAAGTTTAAAAACTTTGCCTAAAGTTCCATATCAAAATCCTAAAGGAAGTTTCATATATACCTCTTCTTCCAAGTACCCATGCAAAAAAACATTGTGAACATCCATTTGATGAAGCTCTCAATTTCTAACAGGTGCAATAACTAGAAAGGTGGGCATAATTACCATCCTTGCAACAAGAGCTAGGGTTTTAGTATAGTCAAGTCCTTCAACTTGGTTAATTCCTAGTATCACTAGACGGGCTTTAAACTGCTCAACCGAACCATTAGATTTATACTTGATTCAGTAAATCCACTTGCTCCCTATAGCTTTCTCCAACTTGCCATAATATGAAACAATGGTCATTCCTTTCTGTTTGCATTCAATCAAATCTGCTTTAAGTTGTTGTATATTTGGCCCATCAGATACCGAGAAGCATTCCTTGACATTTATCCACAGGTCATTCGCTACTTCCATGTTCAACATCGTTGGACACAGTTTGGGTTCAATGTTATTCATTATCCATGACACCAACAAAGAGTTATTAGTTCACCAATCTTTAATATCTGAAGATTTTTCTGCAGGTTTTCCGATTGTTCCATCTACGAACTCAAACTTCTTCCTTGTTCTTAACGCATTTCTCAGAGATTGAGCTCATTCATCATAATTCTCCACATTCAGTTGAACATGTGTCAAGAGGCTTCCTCGGTTGTCTGCAACAATTATATCATAAGGTGAGATTGTCTTTCTCACTTTCGCTATGTTTGTCATTTTAGTAATATCAGAGAAAGATCTAGTACCATAAAGAAGAATTGGCAATGTACTTCTTTCCTCTTTATATATACAAAGATTACATAACTAGCTACCTCAATCTATGTTAATTACATTTAAACCATTTCTAAATATAATCTATATAAAATGTCACAATTATAATAGATATTATAATTGTGGTAACAAAATCAATTATAATAACAGAACACAATTATAATAACAGAGAATATTTATGGAGAATATTAGGGAGTATCATCAATTATTAAGGGATATCTCATTATACTCCAACCAGGCTTCCTTATAATTTGAACCCGCTCATCATCCTTCTCAAAATTAGAATTTTCCCTCTCATCAAGCATATTAACCTATTTATAGACATTTTTCATTTCTCTATAAAACGAGCATCCATAGATGCCAAAAAATTAGGATCTGCCTCAAAATTATAATGAACTGAATTTAAATGTTGTAAACATTATAAACTATCAACAATGGGAACATTGTTACGACAAGTGTATCGGTCGCATATAACAAGTAATAAATATCATTCTATCCATGAGGACTTGTGCAACACATGACAACTCTCACATTCAATAACCCAATTAGATGATAAAGTTCACATAAACACAATGGAAATTATTTTTGTATTTTTATCAAACAATTGGTGTGCAATAAAAATTTAACATAGTGTCTTTACAATTTGTCAAGATTAGACTTGAACCACTTCATTCTCATGCATTCTAAATTATCTCAATTCCATATTCATGTTAAAATCAATTCACAAAAAATACTCAAATCTTATTCCCAGAGTCTTTGAGCCTATGATCACTTATCAAATTTCAATCCTTTAAATCCTCAACAAGTGAAATCATACATTAGTTTCAAGAGTCTAAGATTACTAATGAACCAAGTTCTATTCCTATATACAAGCATCCATTAGGTATTTAATTTTAACTATAGATTCTAAAGGTATTTCACAACACTTGAAGAATCATAAATCAAGCATGAGAACAATCCACATCAAGCATGAAGCATGGAAATCAAACACTAACTTGAATAGGAAAAGTATATATATTTTAACAATATAATTTTACATAAGAATCATTGTTTTACATCTAATCTCAACAAATAGAAATTGCTCTCCATGGTGGAGAACCTAGGGTTTTACAAAATTAAAGAATAGAGAAGAAATTGGAACTATAAAGTAGAAGCAATCCCTCTCCCAAGGTTCTTGATAACTGCTTCATGCTCCAATTGTGCCTCTCATTTGCATCTCTGCCTCCAATTTTGTAGCCCATCATCCTCTCCAACCCAACACGAGTAAAACCTCCATTGATGAAGAATGAGATCCAAGAAGGAGAATGGAAAGTTTCCCAACACCCCTAGCAGCCCCCAAGCACCTAAGATGTTTATATTTGTGCAAAATGAGGAATATCCTAAAAATCTCATAGAAACATGATTAAATAACCATATTCGCATATCAAAGTCGATATTCTCGCCCAACGAGTCCTAAAATTGACGCTCTTTGACTCGTAACTCGCTGGACGAGTCATATTTTCACCCAGTAGCTCAAATATTATTGTTTTATGCTGTCATTTTTTTCCAACGAGCCACCAACAAGCCCAACGAGTCAGCCTAGCACCCAATGGTGGGTTTTTGGCCTTCTAGTGTAGCCTAAGGCAATATATACCTATAGGTGAGTCCTTTCTCCATGTTTGCAGTGTTGAGTGCGATTATAGTGCCCCCCGATGTAGGTATTTATCTAAAAATCAATCTTTCTTGTCCAATCATGCTTCCTTAAGTTCCAGTTTATTTTCCTCCTCCAGAATTGTTTCCTATTGACTTATTTCACACACTCATAATAGAGATTAGAGATTAAAAAAAAGCATAAAACAACTAAAATACAAAACATTGCAAAATTTGAGGACTAAACAAGTAAAAGCTATGGAGAAGTTGATTTTATTTACAAAACTAAACACCAATAAAAAGTAGAAAACAATGTTATCAAACTCCCCTACACTTAAAACCTTGCTTGTCCTCAAGCAAGAGATAACTTGGCTTAGGAAGACATCTACTTGACAAAGGTCGAACAACTTAGAAGCAAGTTCACACAATCAATTTAGATAACATTCATGAATGATCTCCTTTCAAAACTAAGTCAAAGAGAATATGTGTAACTTGTAACTCCTTAATTATGGCGCTCACTATATAAACATCACAAGAATAAATATACATTCTTTAAGAGAGATTAACAACTTTGGAGAAAATGTTCCATTGGCATATTAGCCAAGGAATCATAATGCACTGGACACACCACCACCATTAAAAACATCTATATTCTTAACTATGGAATATCCATGCATAACAATATCCAGCACACATGCTACCCCATAGGATCCACTACAAGATCCACCACAGATTCAACCATAGGCTCCACTAAAGTCTCAACCATAGACTCCACCACGGGCTCCAAAACATACTGCGTAGTAGGCTCCAAAATAGACTCCACAACAGGCTACACAAAAACATACACAATCTTTAAAACAAAACCTAGAGAGTCTTTATTCTCACCCTGACACTAACCACCTTAGGACGATAAAGTTGTTGTATTTTTGCACCAACAATTTTTTCTCCACCAGAAGTTACATTGGCATCTTGTTGTAACTGTCGACAATTTGGTAGATCATGAACCAAACTAGACGACATTATCAAATATTCAATTTTAGAAAAACTCTTCACATACCAAACTAATCGAAATGTAGAGAGATAATGAAAATTGTTTTAGTAAAACCAAAATTCTTCAAATGAAATAAAAATTAAGGATCAAAGAAAATGAGAAAGATAAGTTTTTTATATTATGCGATTGAACACTTAAAATTGAGAGTCAAATGTTTTCATATAAAAGAAATAAAAATATTAAAAAGGAGGAAAATATTCAAATAGGATGTATAGAAACTAATTAATTCAATGTAATTGATAATATATTATTTGAACATAACTTTATGATAAGAATAAAGTAGTTTAAAGATGTAAGTGGATCTCATTTATATAAAAAAGTCAAACAATTAAAAAAATAGAAAAAAAGTGTATTCTCCGAACAAAAGTTATAAATCTAAAAGCTAAGAGAATTATATATATATATATATATATATATATATATATATATATATATATATATATATATATATATATATATATATATTTTTATATAT
>Ga0209589_1005251_pt1 | contig 22026 bp, 14 predicted proteins | sample CowpeawhiteBW_FD_187525 | JGI IMG/M metagenome (GOLD analysis project Ga0209589, IMG submission 187525) | Root nodule microbial communities of legume samples collected from California USA - Cow pea white BW (SPAdes) (version 2) | ecosystem: Host-associated > Plants > Roots > Nodule | place: USA... | reverse complement strand
ATCTACTTATCTCTTTTGAAGTTTTTTTTTAATACACACACCTATTTAATAATATTTTAATTAATATATTTTTACCTAATATATTTTTTTAAATATATATATTTTTTATTAGTTTTGTTTTTTTTTCTTGTTGTTATTTTCAATAAGTAAAAACATGATAAAATATATTTTTTACTGTTTAAACTACATTATAATAATATATGAAACATTAGTAAAAACATAAGATTTTCTAATTGCTTTATTTAAATAAATAATACAGTTTATTAAAAAAAAAAGGATGTTACACCCAACCACACACAGGGTTAATCCTCTATTGTCTTGGACCCAAACTGTCCCAATACTAGGACCTCTTGCCACTCTCACCACATAAACCATTATGCTCTATATGAGCGTAAATGCTTATTAGAGTTCAGGATACCTTCCTTTATCTAGACATCTTCTATATCAAGGTATACACTAGGCATGCACATATATATATATATATATATATACACATATACATATATATATATATCTATATATATATATATATATATATATATATATATATATATACATATATATATATATATATATATATATATATATATATATATATATATATATATATATATATATCACTAGGAGTTTCCCATGAAACTCCCTCCCAACACATTTCACATGCCTATCCATCACCCAATTTCCATGCAATTCCATCACCAAAGATATCATGTTTTTCAACTCATGCTCATCACATGCATACCAATACAACATCCAACTAAAAATCATAGATCATACATAACAACACTTTCATTCCAGTCCATTCAAGTATACATACCAAGCATGGCCACATACTACGAGCAAAGAAAATAATTAACACAAGCATGGAGTCACATCAGCCAACACAACAGCCCCTATCAAGGATTATCGCCCAAGCTAAAGGTCCTCGCCCAGGCGAAAGGGTTCCTTTCGTTCAGGCGACCCCTTCTCGCCTAGGCAAAAGCTCAACAGTGGCCACTGCAAGAATTCCAGCGAGTTCTCACTCAGGCGACAGCGTCTCACTCAAAAATAAACTTAGTCGCCTATGTGACTACCCGAGCTGGAATTCAGGGGTGAGTCCCTACTACTCTCGCTTAGGCGAGGGTCACTCGCTTGAGCGAGATTTGCAGGTTTCTCACCTGTTGGCACATGCACATCTCGCTCAACCAAACATAAACACGCACAAATCATTTACATACACCCAACAACAACATTCAAGCATTACCGACACAATACAGTCCAGAAATAATCAAAATACTAAAAAGAAACGAAAACCTTAGCTTCCCTTACCTTGCTTAGGTACCCAAAAAGGTACCAGACCCGCAACTACGAATATAGCAGCTCCTAAAACCAGGGTAGTGAGCTGAAAAGTGGAAACCAGAACAGAAACAAGGGTACAAAGTTAGACCCTACCCGGACCAACGTACAAAAACGGTGGGAAGGAGAAAAACTGACTAGGGATCTCAAGTTTCTAACTTACCTAGAAGCAGGATGAACGTAGCTGGCCAAAAGGAGGAGGGTTCGTTGTGCCCTAGCAAAGCTCTAGTTGGAGAAGAGGTCAGAGTAGAGAAATATGTTTTTCTGAAATGGAGACAAAGTGCAAGAGTTAGGGGTTGGAAAGGGATATTGGGTGCCCCTTACTGGGTGGCCTCTGGTCCATGAAAGGTTAGGCCCAACACAGAAGGCTAAAAATGGGGCTTACAAAAAGTGTTTCCGAACATATAAAAAAAGATTTTATATTTAAGTTATTTCTATCCTCAATGATTAAAATTATTGAATGTATTAAAAATTATACATAAATTATATATATTTTTACCTTTTAGACTTTAGATTTATTTTATATTAGATAACAGTATTTTTAAATTATAATATTTAAATCTTAATTGTGAATTTAAATAATATATATATATATATATATATATATATATATATATATATATGGTGTGTGTCTTACATGCAACTTTGGAAACCAAAAATGGTGATGAAAAAAATATATATAAGGTGTGTGTTTTGAAGCACAAAATGGAAACAAAATTACACTTGGTTTCACTCATGTGTCTCTTTTCTACACCATTTTGCATGCTTCATGCATTAAAACCCAGAAAAGATTATCCAAAATTATGACAAGTCACATTATTCTTTGTTTTGAAATACAAAATGGAAAAGATAAAAGAAAAAAACAAAAACAAAGGGTGAGGAAGAAACGTACACCGAGTAAAGAAGAGACAAAATTTGAAGTTTTCCTAGAATGCAAAAATAAACACGAAACAACTCAAGTTGCGGTCTCTCACAAGTTATGGGAAAAAGACAAATGCATGTTCTGTTTTTCAGAGAGACCTTCTGAATAATGGTGATAGAATGTTGTGCAAATTTGTGATACCACATTTATTCTATATACCTTCAAAACTCATAACAATACAATTCTTTAACAATTAATATTTTTATTATTTTTTATTTTTCCAAAAAAATAAATTAACAACTTTATATATATTTATATATAATTAATTGATTGAAAAATAATTATAATATAATAATATTCTAAGAATAATAATATAATAATAATAATAATTAATTTTTTTATTTACTCTTTTATTCACAGATATATTTTTTGCTATAAATAAGATTGTGAAGTGTTATATAAAACATACGAGTCATCCAAATATTATTCCTTTTTTTAAATTAAATCATTGGTGTATATTATTGTATCAATAAAATAAAAATATGGTGTTTATTTGATCAAGAATGTAAAAATAGAAAGGGTTAAATATATTCCTTTTTTTAAATTAAATCATTGATGTATATTATTTTATCAATAAAATAAAAATATGGTGTTTATTTGATCAAAAATGTAAAAATAGAAAGGGTTAAATATGTTTTTTGTCTCAAAATTTGTAGTGGAAATTAGAATTAGTCTATTTTTAAAACTTTGAACTAATTCAGTTCATCATCTTTAGAAATACGTGAATTTAGTCATTTTAATCAAATTTTGTTAAGTTTCTTTGACGTTCAAAAGTGTTTCTTAACTAACATTGAAGCATGAAACACATTTGAAACGTCAAATAAACTTAACAAAATATTGTTAAAAAAACTAAATTCATACATTTGGAGGATTAAATTGAGTCAAAGTTTCAAAAAATGATTAATTCAAAATTTCACTAAAAGTTAAGGGACCAAAAATATATTCATATTTAACCCAAATATAAAATTTTTACTCTCTTAAAATAGTAACATTTAAAATTTTCTATAAAGAGTAATCAAGAAATATAACCGTTCATGTATTTTATTTTTTCAATCTAGTTAATGTATATGTAGTTTTAGCTTTTAATTAAAGAATTAGTTTCCATTATAACATCTTAATTTAATAGGATTACCTTACCGATTATAGCATTACATAATTCATATAAATAGAACACAAACAAACTTAAGTATATAAGTTGTATTTACAGTCCTTAGTAAGAAAAATCAAGTTGATCAAGCTTTTAAAATATAGTTTATCCTTCATCAACTAGGAAGATCTATACAATACAAAAATTTATATATCTAAACAACAACTACTCTCTATCAACCTTCTGAAGTTTCCCTGTTGATCATCACTCTTACCTACACTATCATTTACTCACGTATAATATACAATCATACTAGGTGGACAAACCACAACACAAAACACACACAACAAGGTAAGCTAGAACAAATTAAAAACATACTACTAGTTTTAAACACTAAATTTTAATAAACATACACCATTTTTTAAGTCACACATCACACTCAAACATAAAATCTAAATCATATCTTACATACAAAGACCCTCATGGCTCTTTCACACCAAAATATACATTTGACTCGATCTCTAGAGGACTAATGTATTTAGTAGAATTTGAGATCTTGTATTTGTCATTACTCATTCACTTCTCCCTCTCAAGAGCTGTAATTATATCATGTTTGCACCACTTCCTGATCCATTTATAGCTATATCATGTTCAGGTCGTTTCCCGGTCCATAAAGTATTATAGAGTAAATTCTATATTTATGAGTTAAATCTCTTATACCAAAACTCCAAATAAGAAGCTCATTCGTCTTTCACAATTAAGTATCTTTCTTTACGTGAGTTCAATACTTAATAGAGTCAGGATAATCTTATTTTAATCTCAATTTTCAATACACTTCACACATCACCACACACGGTAGTATTCTTACTTTAGGAATCACTACATTCACATTTCACATGTTTCAAATCAAACCACAATGCAATTTACATATATTTAAACTATATTCACCATTCACATTATTCATGCATCACCTTTCCCACATTTAAATTACTAATCATGATTTGATAAACACATGCATAATTATAGAATTTAAAACATGAAAACCATCAATATAAGTTGAGTTGAAACAAGTTAAGTTGACTCATTTTACCATACTTATTTTTCACTACTCAATATACAACAAATAACTAAATGTTCAAGGTTTAAACAACACAAAAAATCTACATGAAATCAAATACTATGAACTCGTCAAATTCACATCCATATCATCTATATACTAAAGGGTTATCAAAATTGAACAAAAAATTCCTATAATCTTAAACTAATCGAGATTCATATTTATCCTTAAAGGACCACATGCAAAACTATTAATTTTCATATATGCAAAACTTTTCCAAACTAACATACGTAAAAAAAACTTATCCTAAAAAAATTATCATTTGATATATTTACTTTGCTCCGAACCAGATTGTCTAACTTATAAGAAAGGACGAGTAGATTCTTAAAAGAAATAAAAATAAAAATAAAGACAAATCAAGTAAATAAAAAATATTTTTAGAAAAATAATATTGTTTTTTGTAAAATAGAATTAAATAGTTAACTTTTTTATTTATAAACTTTATATTTAAATATTTAAATATTTATATTTCATTTCGGTTAAATATAATACATTTTATTTTTTAAATTTATTAGATTGTGACATATAACAGTTAAAAAAACTTATTAAATATAAATACTGAAAAAAAGTAAATTCATATATTTCCAAAATAAAAGAAAAGACTAATTTAACAAATTGAAATGCGGTACGAAAATAAATTTGATAAGAAAAAAACATAAACCATTAAAAAACACTTTTCTCTATAATAGCGACATAGGAAAAGAGACAGCAAAATCCATCCTACAGTATACAACGAATCTGTCACAAAGTGTCTAACCTGTAGGACACCTATACCTTTTAATCCAGTTTCTTTCTTCTTCTAGAAGATGAGAGATTTAATATCACTTATTATAAATAAGTTATAATAAGTTAATATAAAATATGAAGAAAATTCAAAATATTAAAATAGTAAATTGATAATTCTTTACTTATTTATTATTCTTATTAAACGTTTTAAAAATTGTTTAATTTGGAGTATATTATAAAATCAAGAAAGGATAGAGGCAAATATAAATAGATAAAAAGTAGTTTAATAACTGTTTTAAAAAAATATCGTTCAACCAAACAATGAAAAATTATTTTCTTCTTCTCTCACCTTTTATAAAAAAAGTTATACGTCCAGTAAAAGAGATCACTGGAATGATAAACAAAAAATATAATTTAAGAAAATATGGTACAATAACATTATAATATTTTATTGAAAATTTGTACTATGTCACTCTGCAGAGAAAGAAATCTAACACAAACACCAACAAATATATATATATATATATATATATATATATATATATATATATATATATATATATATATATATATATATATATATGTATGTATGGAAAGTATTTTGAATTGAAATAAAAACACAATATTTGTTCATAATCAATAATTCCAATCAATGATGTCAAACTTGTTGTACCTAGCTTGTTTACCATCAGTTGTTACTCCAATAACAGACAACAATAGCTCATAGTGATGCCATTTGCCTTGTGCAAAATTGATTGCTATCACTGTAATTGATCAGGTTTCTTTTTCTCACCAAGGAATGGTTTGAACATCATTAATAATCCAACTGCTTCTACTATGTTCAAGACAAAGAACACCATATGTGTGCCTGCAGTTTTGTTAGAGCAAAATCTGTAAATCACTTTATGTTGTTGAATGTGAAAAGAAAGAGTTCTTCACATATAAATTTAAACAAAGGGTTATCATCTGTCATATATAAAACAGAAACCAGCACAGATAAACTAGTTCAACATCATACCTGGCAGGAATGAAGAATCCATCCGTTTTTCTGACCAAGCTAGTCTGCATTGATCATGATCATCAGAAAATTGGAGATGGAAACTATGTGCTTGAAAACATCCACCAATGAAACAAATAGTTAAATGCTAATGGATCATTGTGGATTGTGATCAAAACCTTCCACCATTCACTCAGAAATTATCAGAAGACTAAATATTGATATATCTGATAGATCCAACAAATAATAAATATTGTTAAGATATACTTTGGATAACTCAAACTTAAGAAGTAAAGTTTAAGCGTAACTCAAATTTATAAAAACGATTTATAATTTGAGATTTATACCTACTTATATACACTTATATACTGTATGCTTATCTTATAAAAGCTGAAGAAATCAGCGGAACACTCACACTGCACCACCTGTTGCAGGGCCAATAGCTTTGAACAGAGACATGCCTGTCATAGAAATGCCATTAGCAGCACCTCTTTGGTGTTGTTCCTGTTTCCCAAATTAACATGTTAAATATGTCACAATTGCATCAATAACCCGTCTCAACCATTGCATAGATTCAAAAATCAACAGAAAGTATCGAACATTTACCACTAATCGGTTTTGTTGAAGGAATAAACCGGTCACGATAGTGATCTAAATCCCATAAAAAAGAGTACAATCAGTCAAATATGTAACACACAGAAACTTTTCTGAATAAAAAAATAACTAATCTCCCGTTGTAGAGTATGTATAATTCAGCTTTACAACCAAAAATATCTAATAAACGATTGAACAAATGAAGTGGTGAACTTACAGACAGAATATTCTTGAGAATTGAAGCAGTACTCAACCCTACGTATAGTGCTAAGCCTGAGAACAATGCAATGAAGGGGTAGCTTTGCAAAAGAGGTATCGATAACATCTGCATATGGAAAGAAACAAAGTAACAGGACACATTTCAAATAACAGAGAAAGGAAATGATGAAATGAAACAATTGCTACAATTGCACTGAAACTCACAGCTGAAATGCGGGCACTACCAATAGCTCCACTTTTTCTTTGCACAAAAGGGTACAAGGCAAGTTGGTAAATTATAAGTGCAAGACCTGAAAATTAGAAAAAATAAGTAAAGATACAAAATCTCTCTATTAGGCAGTAGATATACAAAAGATACCAAATGTTGTCACTGTCAAACCCAAATTACAATATTTTTTATCAGGAGTATAGGACTAGAGGAATAAATTTTTAAAAAAGATGTATTTAATCCCTCAGCTTTCAAGAAAATAGTGCTTTAAACCCAAATACGTTGAATTTGTTTGACCTGTCAAATGCATGTCATGCTAGCATTTGACATTTGTATTGTTCACACCATTTGACATGCTCTGGCTTCAATGTCAGAAGGAAAACTTGTTTTACAGCTTAAAAAATTTAAAGTAATTGAGTTAAAAGGACAATTTCTATTTATTTTTTAAGTTTGGGGACCAAAATATATTAAAGTTTCAGGCATGGACGAATTTTAATTTTGCATTAAAGTTTAGGGACTAAAGACATATTGGTTTAATTACTCTTTTAGTCCCTATTTTTATCCAAAAAGATCATGTTGGTCCTCCAATTTTCTTTAGTCTCAATTTGGTCTGGATTTTTGAGAAATAAATGCAATTTGATCTTTTTCGTTAGATTTTCTGAAACGGATCAAGGATTTTTCATCAAAATTGACACTGGTAACAAGGATAATTTGCTTTGTTTATGTAATTAACATAATCCTAGTGTCAAATTTGATGAAAAATCCTTGATCCACCTCAATAAATTAAACAAAAATGACCAAATTGCATAAGTTTTTCAAGAATCGAAACCAAATTGAGACTAAAAAAATTGGAGAAGCAAGTTAACTTTTTTGGATGAAAACATGAACCAATAGAGTAATTAAACCAAACATATTTAACCATAAATTTAATGTGGTTCAACTTTCAAGTGGCACGGTATTTATTAGGTCAGTACTGATCCAAAGAGTGCAAAATTGGCAATTGTTAGGAAGGAAATCTGTTACCTGATACTGAAAGAATGTTACCAACATCATTAGTGGTAAAGTTCAAACCCCCGAGCTTTTGAGGACTCACTGCCCATAAGGAGAAAATCTAAAGAAAGTGATGGATGCATGTTCTTGAGTTAAAAACAAGTGGACAAAGAGCAGGATCGGAACAGCATATATAAAAGCAGAAGCATAAGACATTTTCACCACATTAAGTATCATACCTCTTGATAAGCCATATCATGAAGTGAGAAGACACAATAAGTAATGACAGATGACATTAAGGGCCAATTCAGGAAAAGGTTTTCATTCTTTTTTGTTATCTTTTCATTGTCTGTGCCACCACTTCCATTTTCTAAAGCTTCAGCATCCTCTGTGGATTCATTGCCACATTTGTGATTGTGAAGTGTTTCCTGAATGTATTTCAAACACTTATTTTAATGTTGTAGGTCAACTACATTGAACTGAGAACATCATACTACAATGATTTTTCATCATAAAATGTCTTCATTAAAACTTTAAAAGTAACATTCACAAAAGATAAAGGAGATAAAAGAAAATGACAGTGAATGAACAGATTTGTCAGAGAGTAAGATAGTTTACTGGAATCCAGATGCAGCCAATTGCTACTACAAAGGCAAATGTTGATGTTATGAGGTTGGGCAAGAAGTATGGAAACCTGCAGAATGATTTATGTTTGGGAAATGAAAATCAGCAAATCATTAAGATTTTATTTGGATAAAGTTCTTCATGAGTACTTAAAGAAGAAAGAAAAATATAATACGTTTCTTCATAAGCAAGAATCAGATTATCCTTAATCAAATTTGCAAAAAAGTTTTCTTGTACTATTTCTTCTCTAAAAGATGATTTAGGCATAAACTAATTTTAGCTTAAGGAGAAGTTTATTTCTTTTTTCCTTATTTTCTTACTTTGTAAGTGTTTATGAAGAAGTTTATCCAAATAGGTCCAAATAAATGATAGAGTAATGGAAGGAGAAATTGTAAAGGGAAACTGAATATGAAAGTCCACTTACTTATCCCAAAAGGAATCCTTTGGAAAAATATTTGGGTACTTCTCTACTGGCTACAATTAGATACAGAAAAGTTTAGCAGTTAACCTTCTCAGAAAGCCAGAAGACTTTCAATTCAAAACATTTCATCTTATAAACATATACAGATTCAAGGCTTTATGCAAGGTTCATCTTATACTCCAGATGGCTAAGACTATGGATAGTACCTGAGCCAAATAGCCTCCCAATGATGGGCCAATTATTAAACCTATGCCCCAAGCTGAGCTTACCTAAAAGCAAATAATCACAACATGACTTGGTATGGAAATGTAGCTCTAAGAATTAGCAGTGTAAAATAGGAGTTCAGATTCTCTAATGAGTTTTTTTATACTGTCCTCTGCTGGACATTAAAAATACAGCGATGTTGGTACAAATTCGTAAAAGAATTGGTGATACTTACAGTTGACAGTCCTAGAGCCTGGTGTTCTTCTCTAAAAAGTTCAGAAGCATAGGCCTGTGAAATAAAGGAGTTATGCAGGAAGTTGTAGAAATTGAAGTTTGAAAGAAATTGAAGAAGTTATATCCAAATGCACATGCAGATGAGTGTTTAATACTAGGAGTTAAAGATATGATACCCTCACTGGTCCTAGATAACCATTGAAACTTCCCAGAAGAAATCTCGTGATAATAGCCATCCAAAAACTTGTGCTGAGGCCAAATAATGTGTTGAAAATGACACTGAAAAAAGCAAGCATTGATAATTATGGGAATCTTCAGAGCATAACTTAAAGAAATTATGCAGTACATTGACATATACTTACACTGAAGTAACCCCTATAAGTATAGCAGGTTTTCGACCAAAACGATCTGCTATAGTTCCCCACAGAAAAGATGTCAAACATCTTCCAAGCATGAATACAGAACCTACCACATGCAGACATCAATAATAAATAACTTACAAGAAATGTTGATGCCATAAAAAAACTGAAAAATAATAAAATTTAGTCTTACCCACATAACCAGCATAAGTACTAATATCAGCTTCTGTTTTTGCTATATTAAAGTCCCTTACCTGAAAATCATAATGTTGCATCATTGAGGATGTATTTCATGTGCATCAACACAAAGTTAGACATTGATCAAAGATTTGATTTCTTGAGTATATCATAATAAATGTCAGAAAGAGGAAAAACAATAATAAGAAAGTGAAACTTGAATTTGGCACTTCTAACAGGTATCAATTATCAGTCTTACAACAAAATTCTATGGTTGACAGGGAATAGTACTATATATGCTGAAGAAAATCTTATTGATTAATGACTCAGAATGGTTTTTAAATTATAGATTGAAGGGAGTGTACACTTGTCTTCATTTTCTAATTGTGATAATACATGCATAAATAAAAACTGAAATTGAACTTCAAAAATAAATAATTATGCACCGAGACTACTTCCAACAATGTGACCATATCAGAGTGTACATAGTAAAATGGTTACAGTATCCATTTTGATGGTTAAACTCACCATGAAATAGAGGAACGGGAAGAGAGATGATATTGGCAGTGCTGAACAAGGCAAAAGAAAATGGCATCAGATTCGATAAAACTAGTTTCAACAGATTGAGAATGAACAGAAAAAATATAACTGGTAAACACATAACCAAACACTGATTTTCCATTCAAAGTATAAAATTGAAAATACCTTCAGACAATTTGGTATTTAACACTATTCTCCTCCACTACTATGGGATTTGGAGGCCCTACTTCTTGAACTACTTAAGGTGCACAATTTCAGACCATTACAAGAATGAACAGAAGTTAGGAAGTGTTCAAACTGAACAAAACTAGTACTGCTGTTTTAGCTTGAAAAGTTTAACTGTTAAGGTAACATTCGAACTTCAGAAGATAACATGTGAATTTTGTATTCAACTTCAGTCAAGCCAGGCACCAACTTGAGAAATTATATATAAGTTATCATTACAGATGATTGCTTCTTCATCAAGAGAAAATCATTTTTCAACCACAACCAAACACACTGTTCTTCTTCAAACCAAGTGATAATTGTTTTTCCAACAGGAATTATCAGTTGCACTTCAGGAATCAACAAAACCAGACTTTCCAACACCCCAAAAGTTTCAACAAGACAAAAAAAAATCAGAACAAAACTCATGCAGAAGTTAAAAACTCAGAGTAGTGCGAATTTCTTATACCAGCACTCAAGGCCACCATCCACATGATAAAAAGCTCGGTAAAAGGCACACCCTGTCCCTCACTCAACTCTTTTGCTTTATCCACTTTGCAACCGGGACAGTTCTCATAGTACTTCTTCCTCTCCAACAATGGCTGCTTACCTTTCTCCTCTTCCATTATTTCTGAGATGACCCTCTTTCCTAAACTACAACATGCACTGTTCAAACCCAAAAAGTTGATGAATTTAAAAAAAGGGGTTATGATGGTGTGTTGTTTTCAAGCACAAAACGGAAACACAGTGGTAAAAGATTCGAGGAAACAAAAGTACACACAGAGAACACAGAAACTCTACTAGTTGTGGTCCTTTCTAGCTTCTGAGAAAGAGAAACAAAGATGAACGTGAGTGGTACAAGCTCTGGTGCGTCTCTCTCAGCTATATGATGAAGGCACATGACAAACACATAATAATAGGAGTAACGTGAAACCGTGAAGAGTGCATCATTGCACACGTCACAAAGTGAAAAGAGAAAATGACATAGTTGTTTTTTCAATCATAAAAACTATTGTTTTACTTTTATTATGTTTTTATATAGAGATATCTTTCTAAGGGTATGTATGATTGATGATTGGATGAGTAATGATAGCCATATAGGTTAGTGATAAGAAGGAGATAAATCAAAATTATAGAGGAAAGATACCAACAACAAAATTTTGAGAGGGAGAAAAAGAGTTTGGAGAGCATGAAATAAAAATAAAACATTTTTCTAAAAAAAATTAAACTTGTTTTTAAATGTATCGAAAATATAATTTTGATTTAATTTTTTTATAATATTTTTAGAATATTATTAAAAAGTAAATTTAAATTTAACTCAATTTCATTCTTAAACATGTTGATAATGAATCTTTTTATAAAGTTTTTATACTCTATAAATTGGTTTAATTTTGTTATAATGGAATATCTAACAGATATAAAAAGAGTTTAATGTTTTTCTATAATATTTATGTAATTTTTTAAAAAATTATTATCTTTCGAAAAAGTTACCAAAGATTTTAAAAGGAATTATATTTAATTAATAATTAAACTAGTTCATAAATTTTGGAAACGTCATTTAGTACTTTGTTAATAGAATTAAAATTTGTTTATCATGCATAATTAATATTTTTTAATATTTTCCTATCGTTAGTTATTTCTCTTAATTATCGTGTTTATTTAATTTTGTTTTTACCTTCGATTATTTGATTATTTTGTCCTTTCTTCCCTATATGACTTAATTTGTTTAAATCACTCTAAAAAAAACTGATAAATACTCAAAAAGACGTGTTACTTTGAATTTCTTCACATATTTTTAGTGTACTAAAATTTGACTTTGTTCCTCAAGAGTTTTCCTTCTTTTTTTTTTCTCCAATTGATTGCTGAATCAACTTTGAAAATTTCACACATTAATGCATCTTGTTCCGACCAAAAGCAATCCTGAGAGGATGTACTAGAAAATGTGAAAGAGACCCTACTATTTCAGAAAGATTAGAAGAGTGTAATTTTCAATACATTTTATATTTTGCAAATTATTTGTTATGTCGTTTTATAATATATAAACATTCTTCTCTTGGACCCAGTAGAAAATTCATGCTCTAGAATAAATGTTCATGTCACAGAAAACACAAAAGTTCATTTTACATTAATGAAGTGAATTGAATTATAATACTTCTTTTTTTATCTTTTTTTTTATCCAAATGTATGATATGTATGGCAAATAAATAAAGTTACCGTGGTTCTTAATGTGTATTCTACCCTATGAATAGCATGTGCAATTATTATAATACATTATTCAAAGAAGTAAGAACAATTTTGTTCTTATGGGATTTAATACGTGACGGAACTAAATTGGATAATAAAATTATTATAATTGGTTGAAATATGTGCTGTGTATTCACTTTTCCAATTTTAAAAAAATTTATTAAATTATAAAGTAAATTTTATCAAAAGTAGTTATAAAAATAAATAAGTTTTCATTATTAATCAAAACTTTTATTATAAGTAATTATTCAAATTTTAAAAAGTAATTATTAAAGAGATAAAATAATAAAATAGTTATTTTAATTTATAAAATAGTTAAATTTAGATTAATTTAAAAAGTAAACATGAAAATATAATTATTTTAATTAAAATAAAGGTTGCTTAAGGATAAAATTGAGAAACAAAATGTGTAAAAAAAAGGAATCCTTACATAATTAACTAATATATAAAATAAAAATAATATGTTAAAATTTAAAACAAAACATAAATATATAGTTTTATAACATTTAAAATTCATTTAAGAACTAAGATAACTTTTTTTATCATACATAAATTAAAATTTCAACAATATATTAACAATAATAAATTTATATTTGGAATAAGATAATAAGAAATATTTCAGATTGATTTATATTTTTTACAGAAAACTAAAATCATATATTATTAAATATTTTCAATTAAATTTATTTTTTATGACATGTACTTGTTTTTTTTTATATTAATTGTCTTGCGTGTTCATTTTCGCTTTTAGCCACAAACTTGTTCCCATGTTCTACAGTATTTGTCTTTTGCTAAAAGTTGAAATTATTGTGTGAATTTCACCTAGTTTAATTGATAACAAATGAATCTTGAATTGATACTTAACAACTTATTAAATTAAGAAAAACATTTTCTAGCAATGAGTTTGGTTAAATGTTTAATATATGGTTTCAAGTTCTTTTAAAATAAAATATCCCTTTAAGCAATTAAACTTAAATATGTATAACATAGTATATGTGGTATACTTTTCAAAGAAAATATCTTTTGCCTCTTTCTATTTAGGTCACCACTGTAGTCTGTATTCATCTTCTTCTGTTTATGTTACTGCTATTGTCTCTTTTGTTTTAGTTTGGTTTTTGGCTTCTAGTGGATGTAGTGTTTGGCTTAGTTTGGTTTTATTATATTAAACTCTTTTTATTTCAATGATTTTTCATATATATCAATTCCTTTTAATTTTATTGTTAAATTTATACTTTGCAAAAACAAATTTATATTGAGTATATTATGCAGTATTTCCACTTTGCAAAAACAAATTACCTTTTAAAAGTAAAAATAAAAAATTAAGGATTAGGGGACAAAATATTTTTTTTAGATATTTCGTAATAATTCTAATAAAATCAGGAGGAACCAGTTATATGTAAGTCCCCTACTAGTCCAAACATTAAAAAAAATGTGTTTACTGTAAAAAGGAACCTACAGCATAATTACAAGCTCAATTTAATCAAAGAGTATATATATTTTCTAAAGAAATATAAAAGTAGAGAAATATGATTTTGATCCAATCCAAAGTCTTGATTTTGTGATACTTCTATTAAGTCTTCCGAAAAGCATAAGTTCTTTCTTTTTTTATTTATTTTATTGTTGACCTATTAGTGTACTTGTCACTTCTCTATATTATTAGATTCATGCATCATCATCAACACCAGTGTTTCTCTCTCATTTGCATTATTTCACCCTTTATAAGATTCATGCATCATCATCAACATTAGTGTTTCTCTCTTATTTGCATTATTTCACCCTTGATAAAATCATTCATATCCAAAACTTTAATGCATATAAATGCATAAAAGTTTCTTTCTAAACTTTTGAACATAGTTGACATTGGTCTAAGAATTATATCTACACAATTTTTATTCATATAGAGTAATACCAATCTCTTGCAAGAAGCGTTATTGTCTTGGTTAGAGATCAAATTAATGTATAATATATAAGTGGATGCAAATCTCGTATTTTAAGCTTATTTTGTAGAATTAAGTTAGGTTTAAAGTTCACTTCTTAACATGGTATTAGAGTCATAAGTTAGAGCTTATTCTAACAAATTTGTTGTTTATTGGGTTTATTATTTCACCCGTTATTGGACCACCCATCAATGTCTGGTCTTATGCTCGAATAAAAATAAGGTCAATTTATAATATATAAGTGAGTACAAATCTCACTTTACAAGTTAGTTTTGTGAGGTTGAATTAGTCTTAACATTGTCTATCAACATATTATCATTGTCCAAAACATCAAACATGGTAAACATGTGAAAAGAGGATCATCCAAAATTCAATACCCACCTGTTAAGTGTTACCTTGTGATAATTCTTTCTTGCTCAAGCATCTTCAATGGAGGAGGAATGAGTGAAATGTTTTAGAAGTTTGGTTGAAGGAGGAGGAGTTTTCGATTGGAAATGGTGGAGAAGTTTCCTAAGAGATAGATGAGGTCAAATTCCAAGGAAGAAGACTAGGATAGACGAGAATATGGAAAATTATTTTAAGTAGACCTTCAGAACCAAGTGAGGTGCAAATAACTCTACTCATTCAAAAGTAAATTCACAAATGATGAAGGATTTCTATTCTATATATAGCAATTAGGTTCAAACAAGGAGAGGAGAAAAAGAAAGGAAAATTCAAGTTTTATTTCCCTTCAAAATAGGCATGCAATGTTTGTTAAGTGACATTTACACTATTAAAAAGCAAATGGATTTACCAATAGAAAAAAAATCTATCGATAATCACCAAAATTGTCAGTAAATTTGATTTATTGACAACTTTATCAATGGATAGAAAAACCCTTTAGTTGTTACCAACAAACAAAATCTTTCGACAAAATTCATTGGAAAATATTTGTCGATAATTATCGACGAATTTTGACTGTTGGTAATCATCCCTAAGTTTTCTTCTTCGGTGAATCCATTACCAATGAATATTTTCATAGATAATTTAAATTCTAAAATTTGTTGGTAAATTTTGTTTTACCAATGAATATTTTTGGTCATTAAAATCTGTTGGTAAATTCTTGTTATACCGATAGTTTTTTTCATTGGTAATTTATCATTTTCTTGTTGTGTTATCCATTCATGCTTTCCACATTTGAGCATGTTCTCAAAATGAAAGAAGCATCTACTCGGTCCAAATGTTCTAAACTACTTGGTCCAAATACAAGGTCCAAAATATCTTATTCTACTTTGTACAATATTCACAAGCTAAAGTTAACCCATTTTGATAGTATCTTGGGCCTGCTGAACTCAATTGAAACACACCCTTCTTGTATCCTCCTAGGTATAGTCTTAATAGTTGGTCCCTTAGCTAGAGGTCTTCCATCACCTTGAGATGATGATCAACACCATGTCATCATCAAAGGAATTCATCTTTTGAACCATAATTGTCACCCATCCTACTTCTCCAATTTTGGGCAATCTTTCCTCTAATGTTACCTACTTGTAATATTTGCAAACATCTCTGAGATCATTCATTATCTGTTTTGACTTCTTAAACTTCTTGTCATCAGCACTCGTAAATGCTTTGAAGTAAAACTTTCTTATATAAAGGCTAAACTTAACCTCTTCAAGTGTTATGTTACCCTTCCTAATGCTCAAATAACTCATTAAGTTTTTGTATGACATTGGAAAAAAGACCAACAAAATCATTGTTGCATCTTCATCTTCTACCTTGAAATCTATGTCTCAGAGTTCCATTAATATTGAATTAAGCTTCTTCACACACAACCTAGACAACCATCTATCCCGTAGATTCTTGTTGAAAATTAACTTTGCTATGAAAAACTTCTCTTGGTTTGTAAAGGCTTTCTTTTAAAACCTCATGAAGAACTTCATTTGATAAGGACAAAAGGATCATAAAATGAAATATTTCCTCCATATTCTTTAAACCTTGCCCTTTTATGTGTGAGGTGCTTCTAAATAGTGGTGTCTGTAAGGCCCCTTTTTATTTCTGCCCTAAACTAAAAGGGTTGCCCTTGTAAGTGGGCCTAAGGGTTGGCCCAACATATAAGATCTTACTACGTTGTTATATGGATATGGGATGATGATAATGTACTTGACTGTGTGATGAATATGTGTTGGCTCTAGCTTACCCGTTTGTTTGTATGGTTGTATTGTATTTGGCTCTTCTTCTTGCGATGATCATCAACGTGATTGATGGGAGCAGATGGGCGAAGTTCTCGTGGTCAACCAGGGAATGGCGAGTCTGCTGCTTAGCCATCTGGGCTGGAGTTATTTTATTCACAATTTCATTAGGGGTACGGCCTTTGTATCGTTTTATGCTTTCCTACTCTACACTCTTTGTTAGAATTGTATCTGGTTTATGCTGGCACCGTGATGTGCCCAGGTTGTAGGGGTTGTGTTAAGGACCCCAAGACTACGCTACTATACTTTTATCGCGTGACGTTTTCTTTAATTTCGTTTAATAATTAAATGGGACGTTACAGTGTCCAGATCCCTTGCCTTTTGATCTCTCATTTCATTCTTCACGTGAAACTTTTCAATCTTTAATGTGTTGCGCTTTTGTTTTCAACAATTTCTATAAAACAAGATTGAAATTAAATCTAATACAAATTTGTTGTACAGTTAATGTTAAAATGAGTTCAAAAAGAAAAAATGTAATCTTGATTGCCAACATATTAACAAGAGACAGCATACAAATAATTTATAAAAGTAAAATATATATGAATAAATTTTTCTTATTTATTAGTTTTATTGCAAGTTACTAAATTATAATTTAGTGTATACAACAAATACGTTTTACGTAAAATAGAACTATGATACTTTACAAACTTTTTTTTACAAAACTTGACACCAAATTTTTGACAACGTTTACTTTTCAACTCATACCAAATTTGTTTCTTCTCTTATCAAGTTACATCAAACTTTTTTTTTTTTCATCCATTAAAATACCGTCACATATGCATTGTGAAAAGTTTGTCACCAAAACTTTGTCAAAAAATAATTTTCCTTAAATTTACTTTCATAAACAAGCCTCGTATACCTTAAAACAAATATAGATAAACGGTTTAACCAAAGTTGTTGTTTAATATAAGAGTTTATTAATAGCAACGAAGATATGCTATCGAATAAACTTTGTCCATTTCACATATTAATTCACCTTGTCTGAGATAGAAGGTACTAGAAAATGTGGATAATGTTTCAAAATCATTAAAGTTTATACTTTTCATACATATCATACATCTTAAAGATTAGAGTCAATCATACATATCATACATTTTACGTTATTCAAATTATTTATCATGTCGTTTTGATATTCGAACGTTATCTTTTTATCGATTCAGAATATCAAGCTAATCCATATTCTAAAATTGTATTATATTTGTTCGTAAGACTCTCTGTTTCCAAGACATAAAAGTTCATACCCATTGATTTAATTTAGTGTATTGAATTATAACATTTTTTAATTCAATGTATTATGATATGCATGACAAATAAATAAAACTATTATTATTCTTAACATATAATTTTACCCGGTGCCTATGTGTGTTTATTACATTAGTAAACTATTTAAAGAATCCTTCTTCATAAGTAATCTTGTTAAGATGAGCTCATTGAACTGATTAAAATAATGTTCAAAGTTGAATTGTAGTGGTACTGTGATCAAATTAATATTAGTAAGACTATCATAATAATTAAAGAATATATTTAAGATAATATCATAATTTTATTAAGATGTCAAAAATTAAAATAAAACATAAATATAACTTGGTAAATTTTAAAAATAAAATAAGATGTATCATCGTAAATAAATTAAAATTTTGAATGATATTTATCAATATAAATCTACTAACAAGTTTGCATTTATATGATTATATAAAGAAGATTCTTTGGTGTATACTTTTTTCTAAGTTTATCCTTTCTTAAGTAGACTTTGTCAATTTTATTATTTAAGTGACGTTTATTTTAACCTTTTTAACAAATTCAACATTATTTCTTTAAGTTTAATCATTTTTAAACTAAAATAACTAATTATAATAAAATATTACATACAAAATAAATAAATAAAAAATTATCTTTATTTTAATAATTATAATTTTATTATTTTATTTATTATAAAAAAGTGAAAACACGCACACGCGAACGTGTCACTAGAGTAAGAATAATAATAAATGTTTTAAGCTGATTTTTTATTTTAATTTTTAAAAATAAAGTGTTATCAATTATCTTTTAATTAAACGGATTTTAACCAGTTTTGCCTATTTTTAACCACTTTTATCTACTTTCATTGGTTTTCTGATTCTTTGAACGTTTTTTGAGTATGAGAGATTTTATGATATTGTTTATTAAACTATTTGATGATTTCATAGCCCAATTGATCTAGAGTAGTCCACTTTTCAAAAAAGTCTGACTTTAATTTGTGATCATTCCTTAAAAAAAATAAAAAATAAAATTTCTTGTTCCTTTTGAATTTTAGCCAAAAAATTTCTACATGTTTTAAAGCACCTGTCGGAGTTGCTAGAAGTTGGATTTAAATGGCAACAAATTAATCTCGAATTGGTAGTTAACAACTTATTAAATTATGGAAAACATTTTTTAACAATGAGTTTTGTTAAATCATTACTATATATGTTGGTTTTATTAAGTCCTTTCAAGATAAAGTATCTCTTTAAGCAAGTAGATTTAAATATAAAGCACACTCAATGTATTTAGTATAATTTTTAAGTAAAATAACTTTCCAATTTACTATTTTGAAAAAAGAAATCTTAATTATTTTCACAATAAGAAATGAAACGTTGAAATTTATTGAAGGGTGATATTACTAAAAATTCTCATATTACATGGGAATTTTCTTGCAAATTTGTTAAAAAGATTTGCAAGAAAAGACTTTTTCCTACTATTTTTTTTAAGAATTTTAATTGACAGCAATTTCTTACAAAAATCTTTTCATAACAAAATTTATAAATATTTCCTACAAAAAAAATTTCAAAACAAAATTGGCAGGAAATATGAATTTTTTTAGTAGTGTGAATATGAAAACCTGAATATAAATTTTAAAAAGAGTAGAATTATATATATATATATATATATATATATATATATATATATATATATATATTAATTATTGTATTAATATTATGTTTTTCTTATTAATATATATTATAAAAAGTTAGAAGGTTTGAAAGGGTTTAAAAAAGAGAGAGGTTGTTTACGTAAACTCATCTCATCTTCAATTCTCAATTGCATTTCCTTCCCTTTTAATCAATTGATTTACTTCATTTATCTCCTTGAAGATGTAAAGTCATAAAAGCAATTAGTGTGAAAGATTCTACCATGTAAGACAATCAATATCATATTATGGTAAGTTCTATAAAACAATTCTACTTTTTCTATTGTGCATTTCATATGATTTCTTATATTTCCTAGATGCATCTTCATCTAGCCATGGTCTTTAAACCATTCTTTAACAGTTGATTTTAGTCATTGGATTGTGAATATAGAATCGCTGTAAGTGGTGGCACTGTGTAAGGGAGGAGAACAATAATAAGAGTCTTTGCAAAACCTGTAAACAATTTGGTGAAGTTTGATTTAGTGAAACTGTGAAGGTTTTGGTGATCTGTGTGTTGTTTTTTGAGACGAACATATATTTGATTGTTAATTAATTATAAAGTGATGACATAACTATTTGTGTGATTCTTATGCATTAATGATGATTAGAAATTTCTTTGATGAGTACTTGATTTTTTTTACTATTAGGGATGACAAATAAACCCACCTCGTGGGTATTGTCCGAACCCGTTGATTAGAGTATGAGTATGGGTATGGGTATGGAGAATTTTCGACTTTTTTATTTGGGTATGAGATGTACTTATACGTCTCGTCCATGTCCCATACCCGCCATAATACCCGTTCATGTTTATATTATTAAAATATTCATAGTCAATTAAATAACTTTATATATATATATATATATATATATATATATATTACACATTTTTTATTTTTTATTTCTTCTAATTGTTTGATTTTTCATGAAATTCATTTGCATCTCCAATGTATTATTCATCTTATCATAACCTTTATGCAATTATATTCAATTGATGTATGTCAATTAAATATTTTTTATGTCTCACCTTTGAATATTTATATTCTTTTTTAATATTTTTCTATATTGTATATTTTATTTTCACGTGACAATGTTTAACACTCTAAATTTAAGTGTTCAATAGTATAAATCTTTCATTTGCTAGGTAATATAAGAAATTTATCTTCTTTACTCTATTATTATTAATATTTGTTTCATTCGAAGAACTCTTTTGTTTCGCTAAAATAATTTTCTTTATTTCTCAACCATTAACTATGTTGATATTTGAAAAATTTTCTTAGATCTTTAAGGTATTTTTCATCTTATGATACCTTAATTATATATTTGTTTTTTTTATGATTTCATTAAATAGTCTCTCAAATTGTTTCTAAGACACACATTTGATAATATTTTTATATTTTTATTTATTGTTTATTTGTGTCATGTAGAATACTATTTTGATATATTTTATATAATTATTTTTTATTTTCTAAATCATTATCATACTATAATTTTGTCAATATAATTGTATAAATAAATTGTTGAGAATATTACTTAATATCTTTTTTATTTAAATTAGTTTTTAAAAAATATTTTAGTTTTAGAGATATGTTTCAGTTTTAGAAATTTATTATTATTTTAGATTAGGAGTGAGATATTCTAAATATTTTATACTTGATATTTGTTATATTTTGCTCTATATATAGAGTATATCAATAAAATACAAAAACATGTTCCTCTGTATAACATATCACATA
>Ga0209589_1005249_pt1 | contig 22031 bp, 7 predicted proteins | sample CowpeawhiteBW_FD_187525 | JGI IMG/M metagenome (GOLD analysis project Ga0209589, IMG submission 187525) | Root nodule microbial communities of legume samples collected from California USA - Cow pea white BW (SPAdes) (version 2) | ecosystem: Host-associated > Plants > Roots > Nodule | place: USA... | reverse complement strand
ACAGAAAGACAACAATACAAAAAAAAAAAAAAAAATTCAACAGAGAATCTGAATTATACGAAGAATACTTTCTTTCTCTCTCTCTCCTTGGTGCACCCATGGGTGATCATAAACCCATACTTTTAGGGCTTTTGTCTTTCATGTGAGATGATCCAGGCACCATGATGGTTGAAGGTGATGGAGAGGCACATGGAAACTAAAAGGTCTTCTTCCCACAAAAGAGTACACATTACAACCAAAAAGAAAAAGAGAAAAGGGATGAAAAGAAGATAGGAAAATAAAATAGGTTTAAACATTTTTCTTTTTAAAAAAAGGTAAAAACAACCCACGCTCCCATGTCCTACTAGATAATGCTTCTCCTCAACACTCTCATTCATTTTCTCCTCGTTGGGAAGAATAAAGGAATCAAACACTACCCTGTCCCTGAGTTGGGTGTATGGGTATGTGTTATAGAGACACTTAGATAGTGAAAGAGAAAGAGAAAAAAAAGAAGATAACATAGATATCGATTAATGTAAGGGCATAAAAGAATCACGTAGACCAAAACCAAACCAAACCATGGTACGAAAAATCCAAGTAGAGACCACCTTTTTTTTCACAAAACTGACAAATTAATATTTCCAAGGAATTCACTGGAATTCTTGCTGTGTGTGTCACTTTCTATTTGACATATGTTAGAGGGGAGAAGAAAGAAAAGTGATGAAATCATTTATCTAATTATCTAATTGCAATTTGCATCTTATGTATATAAATATATTACAACACCCTTTGTGTTATTGAGTAGTTATTTTCATGATTGTATTCTTAAACACTTGGCCTCATTATTAAAGATGCATGATTTTTATAATTTTTGCTCCAATGGTTTTGTGTGGATAAAAAGTTGAATCATGTGCTCATCACAGCTGCATCGTCCCACCATTATTCCTGAATAGTAAATACCCTTCCACAAATTTAAAGGGAAGACAAGAATATTACCCAAGTTCCAATTTGGGTTTCTTATCCCATACTTTTGCATTCTTATTTTGTGCTTCACTGTGCAATATTGGAAAACAACAACACCATCATCTTCTTCTTCTACTTTTCCTTTCCATTTCATCAATTCTACTAAAAATATGTTCCCAACTTACTTTTTAACCCCTTAATACTTTAATTATTCTTTTTTTTATGTATATATTTAACATTTCAAGAGTAGAACTAATATTTATGAACGATTTAACGGTGTGACTCGACAACAGATAACATGATAAACTTTTAAATGGTTTTGATATTATATTAAGAAATGAATTCTAAACAGAACTGAGTCTTACAAAACTGACTTATAAAGTAAAAATTTGTATATGCTTATATAATATAAACTTATCTTGTTTATAATTGATGTGAGATCTTCAATATTTTCTTTTATGTATTTATGGCTAAGACATAATTTTTATTTTTTAAAATGTTTTATAAAATGGTATTGATTCTCCTTGGATATATTTTATATTTAGTTCTTACACTTATTAAAGACAAAAAAAAAATTCATGTTAATTTTATGCAAAATATAAGAACGAAAAATCTATAGAAATATTAAAATGACTAAAATCAATTAATTGAAAGATGAAAATTTTATTTTATTGTAAGCATGTTAACTGATATGCAAATGAGATAGAAGGACTACAAGTTGAGTTCTCTGATTTTTGCTTTTGAACCAAATTCATTAATCAGATGAAACAAATTTATGTATTCTCTAATTTTGCTTTGAACCATATCCATATATACAGTTAATTGAAAAAAAAAATCCATAAACTATAGGAAAATCAAAGTGAATTTGCTGAAAAATAATTGTTTCTATTGAAGTGATAATATCCAAACTGCTAATAATTTGCATTCAAAAGCTTTTTTTTTTTCACCATCCGTCAGTGATGGAGGAATTGATAGGTTTATTAAATAACTATTTTCCACTGATATATTTTTTTTTCAAAAATAGACAATAAAATTCATTTAGTTAAAAAAAATTTCAGATATATTATGAATTTTTCCATAAATTGGTCCAACCTTAGTTGTCTCTAATAATAAAGTAATTCTCTATAACAGAAATAATACGAATTAACATTTTAATATACAGTGCAATTCATAATTACATTTGATATATACTATTGATAAATTTTTTATTCGTGCCATGCATAAATTTAATTTAATTATAACTTAATTTTCAGATAAAAAATAGATTATTATATATGATAAAATTATTGATTTTTTTTGTAATATTTCCTTTAATTGCAAAGCTATATATCTAATACTACTTACAAATCATTGATAGTGACAGTTGTTTTTCATAGACAGTGAATAAATATTGAAGGAATAGTACAAAATTGCAATGTTTATATTAATATTTTTTAGGCAAAGACTATATAACACATATAGGTTCATACTCTAACTAGAAGTCAGAAAACCAAGAATACAAGGTTTTGAAGCACAACTAGAAATTTGTGAGATGTTAATTTTTTTTTTCTTTTTGTTGTATCTTTAAAAATACACCGAGAAATAAAATATATATTTTTTATTTTTGTTTTTATATAATATTACTTCATTTGACAATAAAAAAAAATACTAAACTGTTCACACATGATACTTCTCGTTCTTAATTATAATAAAGTAAAGAAAAAAAATAAAAAGGAGATAAAAATATATGACTTACTTTTTTTTTCTTTGATGTTGGCCGGGAACATGAGATAAGAATTATTGAGAAGCACTAATGACAAAATTAGTGTTTACTATTTTAATAGACAAAGTATAAAACAACTCTTTTGTCATGCTTTTGATAATTAAGCTAGATATTTAATTATGATTCTCTTAATCAATTCTTGATTAACACTATGCTCTGTCATTGTCACAGTTCTTCGAAAAGATAATTATCATGATCTTATGCACAATTAATCAGAAGTCCCTCCAATACTGATTGAAACGTTTGAGGTAGCTACAGTGTGATCCATTAGGTGCATGTGCATGAATGAATTATTAAATTCTGATTAGTGGTCAAATATTTTATAAGTTTTCATATTGACTGAATGACGTGGAAAATAAATATGTATTTATTTTTAATCTAAATTAAGTTTTTGTTTGATCCATAATATTAAAAAAAAATTTAAGGACAATAACTATAATAACATTAAATGATGAGATATTAGAAATATTTTAATCCGTGTTTATAAATATCAGAAAATAAATATAAACACAAGATTTCAAATTTATATTTTCATTCTCTAATAATACTAATATTATAAAAACAAAATTATCTCGCATAAAAATTAATGTACTGGCATACAACTTATAAACTTAAAAAAGAAAAAAAAATTCAAAAATACTATCTAAAATATGTATTGTCTTTTCTGAAGTCTATATATAACAAATATAAAACCATACAGAATATCATACATTTTATGAAATCTATACAAAACAAAGATAAAGTCATATAATACATAGGACATTTTAGAGATAACATATTACAATAGATTTATTAATGAACAAAATCTAATTTTTACAAATTTCTTTTGGTTCAGAAGAACAAATTATCTTTGTGATATTATTTTTTTTTGATAACTAATAATATAATTTTACTATATATATTCAGACACACTTCAATCATTCGAGTATAAATACCGCATCTGTTTGAGTACATCTCAATCACTTAAGTCGACATGTATTCAACCCAAACACATTCAGTAAAAAATAATCATATGACTAAATGGTTGATATTGAAAAATTATGATTAAGTTAAGAAGAAAGGATTAAAACAAAATTAACAAGTAATTAAGCCACGTGACTGAGGTCGATTCAAGTAAGGTTCCCCAAATAATAGTATAAATAACACATTTTACTAGATACATTAATAACGTTTTTTATTATAATATTTATTATCATCTAGTAAACTGACTTGAGCATTAGAGTGTCTTTTATAGACACAATCCGGTTACAGCTTGGATTGAGGCAAAATGAGAAGCATGAATAGATGATTATTATTATTAGGACATAGACAAGAAGTAAATGGCGATGTAGCGAACATCTCACACCCCCTTATAGGGTTTATGATACGATGATGAACAAGATATGTTTGTCTTGTGCAAAGGGATTAAAAGATCCAAGATTATGTGTGGAATTCAGAGAAGTCTCTTATATTTGTCCATACATATTTCAAACAATTAAATGAAACAAAAAAAGGGGATACCATTCACTCATTATTATCAAACACTTGAAACATGAGAAGACAAGTGGCTTCAAATCAGGACATCCTCACAGCAACAAACAATGATATAATACACACAGCATAATTATAACAATTAGTTGGATAAAAAAATAAAATAATATTATTGCATATAGGCCCCTCTTCCCCCTCATTGAGACAAAGACAATTTAAGAATATATAATACATTGAAAAGATCTCACCCCCACTCATTTTCATTGTGATCCCCACCACACTCTTATTTCCACCCATTCATTTTCTGCCCATTATCATCATTTCAACCCTAGTGATAATGACTGGTCAAAACTTGATTGATCACCTAAACAAAGCTACAATACATATACATGCAATCAAAAGGTAAAATCTAAACAAATTTTATCATGCATGTCTCCCTTTTTTTTCTTTTTTTTTTTTAATTTCCCCTCATGAAGCTCATTAGTCTCTTCATCAATCAATTTTCCTTTCTTGATAAGAAGAAATAACATTACTATTACCATGCATCCATGCTTCTTTTCTTACCCAAAATGGTGACTTGCCTCATAAACAATCTTCAAAGTCAAAAAGCTTTTCCCTACAAGGAGTCTTCATAGCCCCACTTTATTTCCCATTTCAATTTAACAATCAAACCTACACATATTATAATAATAATAATAATAATAATAATAATGTTCCTCAATTTAGCTTTTTCTTTTTTCCCCATCTTCCAAAACAAACAATATTTCCTATTTTACAACCAAATGAGTTTTTCAAAAAATTGTGTTGTGAGATATTACTTAAGGAGAATATTATTATTATTATTATTATTATTAATTAATTAATTATATATAATATTAGATGCTTTGTTTCTTTGTAATGTGAAGTCAATTTCATAGAAAATAGTGTTAATATCCGATTGATTAGATAGTGGATTATACGAAGGTGATTCATTTCATTCTTTGGGATTCTTTATGATTAGACAATATTGTCTTTCTCATTCAAAAGTAGTAGTGTAGCTAGATACCTAATGGCCTAATTCTTCTAATTACTTCAAAACAAATTCTTCAATATTCATGATGATGTCTTTTCCAATTATTTCAGTGACCAAACTCTTCACCAATATTGCTGTGGATAGAATCATTCATATGCATTTCATCGAATTTTTTTTATTTGTTTTATTCTCACGACATTCACCTTGATTGCTGCATTAGCTATGCTCAACTATCAACTCACAAGTGTATATTCTATCCAAAAAATATATATTCATTATCATTATCAAAATTAATTAAATAAAGACTTGGGCAACATCGCTCCTCTCAATAATAATACTAATAATATATAATTAAGGAATATAAATAAAGTGAATTACGAAATTCGAAAAAATAAACCACCATCATTAATTCGTAGATCCCTCCCATTATTCGTATAAACATGCATCCAAATTAAAGGGGAAAGAATTTTGTTGTACGTCAAGGATATCATATTCGTCGAATAATGTCAACAACATTATTTATTCGGATATTATTAATTAAACTGGGTTTTAGTGTTTCGTACTGGTTTAGTATAATATAAAAACACTTACAAAATTACATACATAAAAGTATATTTGGGTGATATATAGAAGTATATTTTTCTTAAATTTTAGTGTTTCAATGCCTTTCTCAATTCAAGCATAAATTTATTCTTAAATTTATATACTTCATTATCTCATTTGGGTGATATATAGAAGTCTATTTTTCTCGTGTCATACTCTCGTACTTTAATTGTATAAACTTTATTTCTTTGACTCTCTTCACATCATTAGAAAAATATTTTCCACAAAAAGAAATTTTTATAACCACTTCTTAGGTTATGATATTCTCCCTCCATCTAATAATCAATTTGTGGTCTCTTCTAATAACATAAGCACAACATAATTTACATTTTTATTTTTAGAACAATTCACAACTTGAAATATTTTCTCCATTTTCTTAATTTATAATCCAACCTTTGTAAGAGGTTTGTTTTTTTTTTTTTTTTTTTTTTTCTAAATTGAAATAAACCTTGTGACTTAATGGTTCTTCAGGCCTTTGATTCCTCAGGCCTTTGGTTCCTCAATAATACAACAGTCATTTTGTTGATAGCTTGTATTGCTTCAATTAATTTAATGTTCTTCTCCTTATTTTTCATTTGGTATTGCAAAATTTAGGATTCATAAAAATCTTATGATGAACACATTTCATATGTCTCTCGTAAGAAACGCTCATATCTCATCTAATGTGAGATCCCTTCAAATATAGTTTAACTTTTCATTTACTTAGATATGAGAGATACTTAATTTCTCCTTAATCTTGACGAAAAAGAAATATAATACTTAAAAGTTTATATATGCATTATATATATATATATATATATATATATATTAAAATTAATTAATTATCATTTTTATTTATTCTTAATTATTAAATAAAAATAAAAATTTTCAAATTGACTTATATCTTAAATGGTTTAATAGTGAAACATAGAATGCGGAAGATTTAACCCATGTTCAACCGACAATTAATCAAAAGGTGTGTTTGGTTGAGCGTTGGAGAATTGATTCTAGATGAATCAATTCTCCAACGTAGAACCAAGAATTAGTTATTTTTCATTCAACGTGATTTTTTTACTTTTTAATTGATTTTAGAAATCAAAACTGAGTTTACATTAGGAAATCAAACACGTACTGATATCTAAGAACATTTCGATTTATAATCTTGTTGTAACATATATAGGAGAGCGTCTTAATGTTAATGTTAATGTTGGGAATATAAATTGGAAAGGAGTGAAGGAAGCTAGAAAGTTGAAAAGCAGAAGTAGGGTCCCTCTCATCTTATAGGCTTATGACTCTATGGTCACTTTAGGGTCCCCGCAAGGCTGGTGCTAGCCCATGAACTGCAACTCATGTAGCATCTCACACTATTGGACACCAAGTTTATTTGCATGTCTCACTCTTTACTAACTTTTACCAGCTACTTCCTCATTTAATTACTTATCTATTTTTATGAATCAAATAAAACCATAACATAAAGTGTTAAGGGTTGTTCAATAACTGCAAAAATATTAAAAGTTAAAATTAGTTCATTCTCATAAATATTCAACAAAGACTAAACATAAACTTTTATTTAAGAGATGGTTGTATTGTAGAGTAAGATGAATGTCAATTTAAGATTTTATTTCTTTTGACCTTTTATCATCTTTTATTTTATTTATAAATAAAAGGAAAAATAAAACTTACTTGTGAATAAAAAAACTTTATTTCTGGATTGATAATTTATATAAGATTTATTAAGTAATTTGATTTCTTTTATTTCGATTTATGATTCACTTTGAATTTTATATCCTTTAAATCAACTGAGTCTCAATATTTGTTAAATAGAGTTGATTCGATATTTTTCGATAAGCTGATATCAACACTGTTTGAAAATGTTATGTCATATGCCAAAATGTGGCTGGAATCTTTATTGTTTTATTTATCTCTCAACCTCCCACCACCTTCATCCACTTCCCTCCACCTTTGGTACACCTAAGTTCATACAAAATCAAAACCCAAACACTAAAACAAAGTCATCAAGACAATTACCACCAAAGTAACCTTCTAGTACTCCTTAAACAACGAAATCGAAGAAAACATTCCAAGTAATAAGTTATACCCAAAGTGAGAACATTTTTAGAATGTTAGAGTTTTGAATTGTACGAAGTTGAAAAACATGTATGAATTATGGTTTTTTTTTTCTGAGGTTTAGATTTGGGAAGAAGGTCAGGTGAAGGAAGGTGGTGAGAGGTCGAGGAAGGTGAAAGGAGAAAAAAAAGGAAAGATTCTACAGTCAAAAATAATTCAGATTTTAACACGTGATACTTTTAAATGACGTTAATGTCAATTGAGTAAAAAATAATAAAAAACCAAAGTGAACCATATTCGAACATTTAGGAACCAAATTATTAATTAAACCTTAACATAAATTATACTATTTTTCTTAAACTCATCGTAGTCATTATAATTAGAAAATGATTTCCCATAAACTCAAATAATATTTTATCATTTATATTTAATTAATAAGTTACAGTCTCTCACGTAAAATATAAAATCTTTTATAGGAGTCCTTTCATAATACAATATTGGCTAGAAAGTTTAGAATACAGGTTAGACAACATATTTAAAATAAGAAATATATAACTTGAGATTTTAATCATCATTGTCCTATAAATATATGAATTTTAAGTATTTTAAATAAATATTGATCATTTGAGGGATGGTGATATGGATGAAGATAATGATCTGATTGATGGTAATATCCATAATGGAATAAGCTCACTCACGGGATTAACAGAAACATATATAAAGGACTTGGTGATTTTGAAAGGTGATAGAGAGCACAATATCTTTTTTCCTTGATTAGGTATCTATTTTACTTGACCACTTTGAATTTGATCTAACAAATGGTAATGTCCCTAAACGTCTTAAGCAACTTCAAAAACATTTAGTTTATTACTTATCAAATTTTCCTTTGTAAGTGCGAAAATGTTTAGTTCATATGCCATCTCCATAACTATTACAACTATTATTGTTCTTTAAATATAAAAGTAGATACAAATATGGAGGATATATTTGATCACAAAGTTGTGCATGCATATCTTCACGACGGGTTTAAGTCTTACAAAATACAATGACACTATGAAAACCTTGCTCATATGTAAACAATAATTACTGTTGTCATAATCATTAATATTGCGAAGAACTTTTAAGTTATTTATGCCTTTTTATGTCAATCTTAGATTCAATATTATTGCAGGACACTTAAGTTTACGTCACATGCAAAATAAGTTATGTAAATTTATGTCAAACTATAAGGATCTAACGTAAATGCGTTAGTTTACATCGGACATTATCAGATTTAATGTAAAAAAATTTGTCATAAAGCTACAGTGAAATGAACATTTATGAGCTTGTTTCGGTTTAGTATGTTGTATATCAAATAATGTTGTTGATAAAGTTAAAGAAGAGTTGGTAAATTGAGAAGTCAAACTTGGGACAGAACTTGTGCCACACTCCAAGAAGATTGAGTTGTACAAGTTCAAATTTAGTACCCTTGCACTACAAGAAAAAACATCATTACCTATTAGCAAAAATCTGCAGATAATCCACAAAATTCGTAGGCAATATAGTTTTACCTACGAATTATTTATAGACAAAAATATGTAGGTAAAGTGGTTGTTGCAAACATTACCTACAGATTTATCAAGTAACTACAGATATTGAATACCCTTGAACTTATTCTAACTCAATCTTTTCTCTGAGTGGTCCAACCTCTGTCCTAAGTTTAACCTTTCTACTCACTAACTCTTTTTAAATTTTATAAAAAATCTTTCATTTGATACGCAACACCTCACACCGAAACAAGTTTAGGAATATCCATTTTATTGTAGTTTTTATTATTAGAGGTAGAAATGAACGAACCAATGTGAGAAATGAGGTTCGATTTCATGAAAGTCAAAAAATTTAAAATTATTTTACCATTATAACATATTCTTAGAATGACAAAACACAACAAACAAAACAAGAAAGCGTTGATGCAAAGCCATGACTGGGTTCCTTATAAACAATCACAACCATAAATAAAAATGCAAAGTTTAAGAAACAAGCCTCAATTGTGAAGCAAAGCCAACAACGACGAATAAATGAATCCATAAACCATCACCATTTCATCACTTAAGAACAAACCTTAACTTACAAGAGCATTTTATACGACTTTTCGCACAATGAGAAATGAGGAGGAGAATCATGTATCAAATATGTATAAAAAAACTTACATCGAACTTCTGATCATCTGATTAAATTATATTATTTACGTCGCACATTCGTAAATAACATGTTTTACTTTGAACAATACAAAGTTTGATGTAATCGCTTTCACATTTTTTACAAAATTCTCACTGCACTTTTTTATGTGGGTTCTCTGCTATTTAATGTGAATTAGGTAATATAAATGATTACTTCTGTATTAGTAAATATTGATATTAAAATTATGAAAAATCTAAATACATATTAGTATAAGTTTCATTGAATGAAAATAACAAAATTGAGCATTTAAAAAAGATCTTCAATTTTATTGTCTTCGTATTTTAAATTAGACATAATATTAGTCTCATGTATAAATTAAACTCATATCTCATTAGTATTGTATTTCTCTAACACACGTATGAAAGATCAACAATAACACCATCCATTACTCATGAATATGATTTTGCTAGGTAACATGTGGTAAGTTGTACATTAGAAAGAAGAAGAAAGTGAATGATATATGAGTAAGTGAAAGTGGTTTTGGTGGCAACATGTGGACACCATTGGTTTGGCATGCGAAACACTCATACATCTTTTGATATATACGGCAAGACAAAAGAAAGACACCAATAAAACTAAAACAAAAAGAAGAAGACATTGATTGCATTATTAACTCTAGTTATCCACAAATAATAAGTTGTTACATTACGTAGCCATGTTATTCACTATCTATCTACCTGCAAGCTCACAACAAACACATACATTATCAAAAACTCAAATCTCATCACTAGTTTTCATCTTCCCCCATTAATATTTTACGACACATTCATTCATGCGTTATAAAAAGGTTAAGAAAAAGTGTTTACATATAATGTAGGTGACGTATGTGGTTGTAATTATAGTATATAATAAGTGTGGAACATGAGGCAATCATTTATTCAACTTACTTAGCAGAAAACTTTAACCAGCAAGGGCATCTTGTAGTGGGTTTTTGACCATAAAGGAGATATAGTGTCTTTCTTCGTATCATAGATCACTTGTCTCTTCCATATATAATAAAAAAATAGGTTAGTAGTTTTTCCTTTTTAATTTTTTAGCTTCATACAAACATTGAAACACATGATCCAGATTTTCTGTTGGATTTTTTCATACTATCATTTATTGAGTATTAAAAATATTAGAGTTGTCAAAAGGGGTAACTTGACCCGGTCTGGCTCGATCCACTACGGGTTGATCACTTAGTGAGCCAATCCTACCTAGCTCACTTATTGGCGAGCCAAGAAAATTCGAATCTAATCCGTCCCATCACGGATTGATGGATTAAACAGGTTGATTCACGGGTTCCAACCTATTTTGACAACTCTAAAAAATATATAAATATTAATATTTTTTAATATATTTTAAAACATGATAATGTTTATCAACGTATTTTAAATATACTATAGAAAAATAGCACATAAAATTTAGCAAAAAAATTGAAACTACCAAAAGCATTACACTATATTGAATACTAGTATGTTATTGAGAAAAACAAAGTATACACACAAAAAAAAACACAAATAATTTATATCACTATAATAATCTTATCATTATGAATTTTATAAAAGTATTACATTATCTCAATTTAAAAGAAAAAAAAGAGTAAAATCAAAATACAATGATAAAATTGAAACAATATCTTAAAAAATTTAAATGAAAATTATATTATATGAAAAGTTATTTCTTGAATAAATTTGTATACTTGATTTTGGATTGAAATATATACTAAAGAAATAATAGTGATGTTGTGTTATGTATTAGGTTTATGTGGAAGAGAAAAACGGGTGGCCAGTGGAACACCCTGTCTTCAAAGATATTGATGTCGGTAACGCACTCTACACTCCCACGTGTGCTACAAAATGTGTCTCTACGTTTATCAATATTATAATTATAAAGCATTTACACCACTATGTTTACATTTTCGTTTTCTTCTGCCTAGGAAAATCAACCAGAAAATGAAACTTCAATTTTTAAATACAATAAATTCACACGAATACACTTTATTCTATTTCCTTTACTTATGTAAAAGTAAATTCGTACAACTTGAGAGTAGTCAAATGAGAGATCATTGACTCTTATCTTCGTGAAATTAAAATCAACATTTCGTAATATATATATATATATATATATATATATATATATATATATATATATATATATATATATATATATATATATATATATATATATATAGTTCACAGACGATTCAACTGAACCCAAACACCATTGAAGAACAGGGAATATCTGTAACGGGTAAAATTTAACTCAAGTTTCAGGAAATAGAAAGAAAAAAAAAAACATTTGTCATTATTGGTTTGTTAAAGTAAAAAATGTCGCGTGAAAACAAAAAGGTTTGATATATAACTTTGTTATGTAAAGTAAGGAAAAATGAAAGTTTCGCTCACATTAAAAATGTCACATTTGTAATTTAATTGGAGTCTCAAAATTTAAAAATGTCATATATATATATATATATATATATATATATATATATTTCTTATATTTCATATTCTAATCACACTAAATTTGCAAAGCACAAGAGAAGTTTCATGTAGAAGCTTTAAAGATTTAATTATCGTATATTAAAAAGTGTTCTTCAATCAAACAAAAATATTTAAATAATGCAACAAATTTGTTAGGAAGACAATTTAAAGTTAAACTATACCTTCCAAAACTAATTTGTAAAGTGATATTTGTTTTCACTTGTATAAAATTGAACGTAAGACTAAATATTTATGGATGATCTAATAATGGTAAAGGCGAGACAATACCCATTACACAATAAATTTTACTATACATTATAAAAAAACAAATATTTCCTGACATTTTTTATTTTGAATTTTTTTTTTGTAGAAAATACAAAAAAAGTTTGTTATGAAAAGAAAAATTTGTAAAAATTGTTACCAATTCTTTTGTACAAAATATTTTTCATGAAAATTTTTATAAGAAATATTTGTAAAGTTATAATTTTGTAAGAAATAATTATCTACAAAAAAATCCGTCAATTAAAACTCAAAAAAAAACATTTATTATAAAATTCTAGTAGTGATAAACATTAGCATTACTCTAATATTATGTTAATCGACTAAATATACGTGATGATCGAATATAGATGTAATAACATATTCACGAATAACAAATTTTATTATAATAAATTCTAATATTACTATATAAAAGGTAAATTTTAACTTTCATTGAACTTTATAATATATACCAACTTGTGAAATAAAATTTACATCCGTTGATATTATATAACTTGATCTTATATATGATTTGGTCGATATAAAATTTTGAACAAAATTATGAGCTAATCCAAAATATTTGCAGGTGGTGGTGATTCTAATAACTAATGATAAAGCAATGATTAAGTTATCTAGAAATTGAAATTGTAGGATTGTTTTGGATGGAATAAGAAGTAATATAAGAAAACAAAAAGCAATAACCTTGAACAATGTTCACCCCCAATCTAGGGTAAGAAGTTGTTGTCAAAATCATTGTCAGTGGGCGGCCAACAGACACGGCCCTTAGTTTTGGCTTGTCTTAATGCAACCTTCCATGTCTTCTTCTATGGCTATTCATCACTATCTGCAACATGCACTTCCATAATTACACTGTTTATCACACTCCAAACAAGATTCTGTGTTCTCAAATGTTCATCACCAATTTTATGCACTGCTTTTTCTTTTTCATTCCCACCTATGCATCAATTACTTTCTACCATAGCTTTTCAATTCCTATACTTCACATTAGTCGCACCATAAAAAAAAAAAGGGTAAATTTACTGCTTGATAATAAAAGGATTCTAATATGGTATAGGGACTAAAAAATGCAAAGTGCTTTCCATGTCTCGGGAGTTCAATAAAAAAATTATAAACATTTTCTATGTTGAGTACATGTGTGTATATGATTATGAAACCTAAACATAGTACTAATTAGATAGATATGCATGTTTTTTTTTTAATCAGGAAATGTAACTTGTTAGTATTTTATTAGTGGAAGAGCTGCATTCACAATCTTTTTCATTTTATCATTTAAACTCGCCAAACAAACTTTATATCTTTCGAACGTTAATGATGGAAGTTTAATCCATAATCTCTTTCACCTTTCTTATAGATTTTAGGGTTAAATATGTTTTTGGTCCTTTAACTTTCAGCAAAAATTGGAATTAGTCTCTCTTTAAAACTTTAGTCTAATTTAGTCATCTAATTTTAGAACTGTGTGAATTTAGTCATTTTAACCAAATTTTGTTAAATTTATTTGACGTTTTAAACTCATTTCATAATAGTATTTGAATTATTTACGCCATTTGAGACATATCCGCTTCAATGTTAGCTAAAAAACTATCATGAAACGCATTTGAAACGTTAAATAAATTTAAGAAAATTTAGTTAAAATAACTAAATCCATATTGTTCTAAAGTTGAAGAACTAAAATTAGGCCAAAATTTTGAAGAATTACTTATTTCAATTTTTACTAAAAGTTAAGATATCAATAGCGTATTTAACCCTAATTTTTACCATTAAGACAATCTTATAACTTTTAGATAAATATGAATGACGTATATGTAGAAGATTTAGAAGAGGGTGTGTTTGTTTGTATGGAAGTGTATGGTAGAGGCCTACAAATACAGACAAATACATAAAGGACAAATAAGCATCAGGGAATAGTGAAAACTGTGGTAAGGGCACCCAACAACTCTGCGTACCCATGACCAAATTATTAAGCAGACAAAGATACCATTATTCACCCAACATTCATACCTTCTCCATATCCCAATATCTCATCCAATGCACAATCATATCATCTCATTTCTTTTTTTAATTCATTTCTTAACCCCCCTTTCGTCTCTTATTTTATTTCGCACACAGTTTTATGGACATAATTAATTCATTCATAATCTAAAACTTCGGAGACACTACAGTTGTAAAATTCCTTTCGAACACGACATCGATTACGAGGTGGTAGTGCTGGATTTGGTGAGATAAAACAACAACTCAAATAAATACTAAAAGGTCACTTTTCAAATTATCTATTTTTCACATATACTTCCATCTTCTACCCATGCCAAACTTATATCAAAACATGTCCATGAGTTTTTAGTATAAAAAGAGTAACTTTTCGCTCAAATTTTCAGTAAAATTTCCTGTTTTTTGTCTTGAATTATAAATGTTTGAGAATTTTTTAAATACTCTTTTTTTTTTCAAAAATATACATAAATGTTTTTTTATTAGTAAAGGAAATTAAATAAATAGAACCTTTTTATAAGATTCTATAAAAAGGAAATAAAAGAGAGAAAATAGAGTTTGATTAAATAAACTTTTACGAAAGGTATTTTCCTACTAATTATTCCAACAAGAACTGATTTGGATTATATTTTATACAAATGTGTATACACATACAAACAATAGAATGATAGATAACCTCTAAATGTTATTTATGCTATTACATCTAATCTATTTGCTAAGAATTCTATTTATTACACCGACTTTATTTTCTCATATTCATTTTCTTTTTTATTTTTCTTTTTCTCCTCTTCATTTTATGTTGTTGTTTTCATCGTTGTATTTATCATTTTCGTCATGACCGTCATTGAAATTATTATCATCATCATTTGCCTCCTCTTCCTCCAAATCCTTCTTTTCTTCCTTTTCCTCCTCATTGTCCTTTTTTTTCTTCTCTTCTTCATCTCACTCATCTTCATTTTATTTATAACAAATATTTTGTCAAATTTGACAAATAAATTGACACTCATTTTATGAATTGATTTATCCACAAAAATTATTAATAGACTTAAAAAAAAATTAATTACTAACGATTTTATTGATGAGTTTTAAGAAAATGCAATCATCGATAAATTTACCAACAAAATAATTGATAAAATTTTAAAAAAAATCTAATACTCATTGATTTACTGACAAATTTTATCATAACATAGTTAAAACCTTAAGTAACAACTTTGACTCATTTACCGATAAAATTTACGAATAAAAAGTCGATTAATAACAAAAATTATGAATTACCATATTTTGTAACAGATTTTTAAACAAATTTGATTGAGGAGTCTATTATAGACAAATATTAATGTCAGTAATTAAAATTTTATAATCTCTCATTATAATTTATTAATAAATTTCAGTTTACCAATACATTTTTCTTTGTCAATAAAATTTGTTTAGTAAATTTTATTTTACAGTTTATTTTTCATCTATAATATATATAATAATTTTTTATGGTGTTAATTATAAACAGATAATAATATTTAATCACTATAAATATACAATATATTAAATTCTATAATCAAGTTTTAGTACACTTGTGTGTTGAACATGACCCAACGAACATAAAAGTGTAATAATTTTTGTACATACCTAGCCTAAAATATATTATTATGGTTAGATCCAAAATGACCTAATTTGCATGAGACTGAAATATGAGATTTATATAAAATACTGAAGCCCTTAAAATTAAGGAAAAATGATATTTATAATAATATAAATAGACTCCAAATTATAATAAATTAAATCCAATAATTATATTTGATATTCTGTTTTTATATCTTTGAGTTTATCTTAGTTATTATACTAACAGATGTAAGAAAAGCCTATAAATACCCCAAAAATTACATGGAGTAATTTAAGTTAATACTCATTATACATTAAAATATCTTTTTCTGACTTAAGTGTCAAAGTTATTGCATATTGACTTCTGCTTTTGGATGACTTGAAGCTTGAATACTTGACTGCAGGAAGCTCAATTCAAAAACAGTTTAAACATGTATTCTTTCTTCCACCTTTTGAGGTACCTTTTAAAGATAAAATCGTGACAAAATTTTAGGTTTCAACGAAAACGATTTCTCTTAACCCTGTATTAAGAGATAAATCGTCATCTCTTAAATATCAAATGAGGTGTTTTGGTACATCCAATAATCCTATATTATTTAAAAATCAATCATAACATAACTCTAAACTTCAAAACGGACTATACCTATTGATGGAAGGACTTCGGATCCTAACATTTTCCACAAATGAGACTAGATCAATTTTTCCACCAAAATATAATCATCACAATGAACATACTTACCCTAACTTCTGACAACTTGATTGAATGGGTTTTTAATGTGACCTATCAAACCAATGGAAGATAATAACTAAGATGGATAAAGATGAATTTTGAAAGATTCGTTAACTGTGTGGCAATGAATAAAGTGTAGTGTGGTGGCATATTTATGTTATGATGCCATGGAAGAAATTATTCTGGTAACTTTTTCTATTGGAATTGGGATCTCACCTTCCAAGGGTGGTGATTAATTAGCCATGTAAAAAGTTTGTTAAATTCCATAATTCTAATTTTTTTAATTCATTATAAATAAAACTTTCTTGGGTCTTAGACCCCTTCTAATGTGAACATTTATTAAAGAATTATTCTATTGAACTTCATTGACTGTACATAGTCATACACGTCTATTTGGAATTAATCACAATTTTAAGTTATTTAATGTGGAAATCAGTAATCTTGTTTGAAATTAACTTAATATAAAAATTGAGTTATAGATTTTTTATTTTTTTATTTTTGGGTTTGAAACTCGTTAAAAGTATTCTGAAATGATTACCGGTTCATGTTATTGTCGTTTCAACAATCAGTTTTTTCAAAGTCATCGGAAATTTTAATCATCAACAAAATATTGAAGCTTTTTTTATTGCCTTCTAATACTCAAGAAAACATTTACAAACTTAAAAAAAAAATTTATAGAAATTGAGAAAGAGAGTAAAAAAAATTGTAATCAAAATAATAAGCTCCAAATAAATGTTTTTAATTTATGAAAAAAAAGGTTATTTTGTAAAATGGAGAAAATAATGATTTTCTACTTTAAACACCTCTACATTATTTATCAATTGATTAATGAGCAGAAAATACTATCAATTATTAAAATTAAAATCTAACTAAATTTAAGTGAAGTCGTATTTAATATAGCTAACCAAGGTTATTAGTATATTTTGTTAAATAATTATTATTACTGGTGTAAAGTGTAGTCAATTTTTTTAATGGTCACTAATTTATATTGAAAAAACTTAGAAGACTAATATTGACCTGATTTTGCTCTTAATCACAGTCTTTTCCATAAAAGTAAAAATACTTGAGTCTAAATTATTGCTCAATAAGTTGATACCTAAGGTAACTAGTATATACTCTATTTCATTAATAGCACATTTTCTCATATAAATTAAAATTAACTGATAATTTTTGTTCAAATGATTAATATAGTACATTTTATTACACTTAAAAACTAAACTAATTTAAATAAATATATTGCTTTATGTGTACTTAACAAATGATTGACAGATAAATTGATTCGTGATTAAAATTTAATAGATTAAAGTTATATATTTTTTTTCTACTATCAATAAATTTTTGAGTTATTTTCACCTCAGATATACTCATTGGTGCTAAAGTCAAATCAAGATTTCACTATCCATGAGACGGTACTGTGAATCTATTAGTGTCTCTTCACAAGCATGCCTGAAATACTGACAGAAAGTGTATAGCAGAGAAATCTCCCAAAATCATATATCAGATGATGCTACTTTCAGTTATGTATCAACTTCACATATTTAACTTCACAAACTCACTTTTATCATAATATTCACTTTTCTTATTATCTTCAAACTCTGTCTTTTTAAGAAATGATTCTTTGGTGAGATGAATTTTCAAGAACCCTAGAAAGAGAAACAATTGCAATGTATGAACTTTTATAGCTACATTGTATGGTGGAGTTTTATCAATTTATTTTACTCAAGAGAACATAAAAATTGACTATTTATAATAAAAAATGGATTCTTATTATGTAGTAACCAATATATATATATATATATATATATATATATATATATATATATATATATATATATATATATATATATATATATATTAACATACATAAATTATTACAGATTTAATTAATCGGATGGTACCTACTTTCATTTAGATGTATCAGTTTGGTATTCACTTTTAAAAAGTTGTCAATTGAGTCATAACTTTTGAAAAGATGTCTCAGTTAAATCACTTTCAGCAAAAAAATTATTAACACCGTTAACGGTATTGATATTTAAAATGATTTACAAAATTAAGTATTGATATTTATATCAAAATTTAGTGATAAAAGTCATGAATTAAGTTAACGACTTTAATAATTTTTGTCTAAATGGGATTTGATTAAGACATCTTTCCAAAAGTTAGGACTAGATTGACACACTTTTAAAAGCGGGTACCAAATTGACATATTTGAACGAAAGTGGATACCATCCAATTAATTAAACTATCATTAAAATATGGAAATATCATTTGTATACAACATCAATGATATATTTCACTTGAAAAAATTTTTCATTTAAATGATCATTTATTATCATTTTGTTGTCTAGGCATTATTCAAACATTACTTTCATCCAATAGAACACACAAGTTAAAAAAAAAAATTATATAATACTCCTTAACAGTCTTTTACTCAAAACAAAACCTACTTTAATCCAAATCAACTATGAAATACTTCAATCTTACAATAATAACATCACTCCTCCACGGAAATACAATTTATAAACAACCAATAATCATCAAACAAATAATATTAATATTGATTACTATATAATCAATTGAAATATTCAATTTTATAAACAATTTATTCATGAAACAAGGAACCAGATATTTTCAATTTAATATCTCAGCTTCAGATTTCACAGTAACTCATTCATCCGATCCAATATATTATTATTTAAAATATTTGATGATATTTTAATTTTAATTTTACCATGCTAAACACGCATAGGATACTAATAAACAATACAAATAACTCTTGTGAATACCACTATTACCTTGTCATGCTATTGTATTAATTTGTGTTGAAGCATTGTATGTGCATGCTACATTCCAATAAAACTAACCCCTAACTTAAACTATTAATTAACAATTTAATACGATTTTTTGTAATTACTTATAACTATAATGTGTGGAACATTCCTACTTTGTCTTTGTTTTAGTATAATTTGGAGTATAAAAACCACAGTAGGAGTATACTTGAAGTCTTGGTGAACGTAAGATACTATTGTAATTTTGCAAGTTAATTAATTAAGTACTTCATGATGAAAAAAAATAAAATTAAGGCGTGCATGCATATTATGAATGTATCTTTTAACTTTTTCATTTTGGGTTAATGATAGCAATAATAAAATTGTAACGTGGGGAGAATATCTTAAGAGAATAATGCAATGTTACTATTTAATTAATTCAGCTATCATTGTTAAGTGGCTTAGTTCTGAATCGTGGTTGATACGAGTTCAGAGTACAGCAGGATAATAATTAAATTAAACAAAGGATCTTCAAAATCAATTAGGATTTGATGGATATTTAATCCATGTTTGTATTCCCATAAAAAAGATTAAACCAATTCATAATTTCAGTCCTTGCATTTTAAAATATGTAAATTTGGTCCAATATTAATATTTGTATGTGTTTTATTACTTTCATATATATTTTTAATGATATCAGAAATGAATATATTAAGTTTAGGATTTACATGTAACAAATTAAAATAAATGTAAAATTGGAAAATAGACAAAACTGACTTTTCAAAAATAGACACTATAATCTTGAAAAAAATTGCTTACATTAATTTTCACATCCTTAACAAATCGTAAATTCTTCTTCAAAAAAGAAAAATCTACCTTAATTAAAATATGTAAGATTAAATGCGTTTTTAGACCTAAATTTTTTATGTGAAATTAAAATTTGTCTTTATCACAAACTTTGGTATATTTTATCTTTTGAAAAATTAATGAATATAATAATTTTATAATTCAATTATGTTAAATATTTTTAATGTGTCAAATGTGTTTCAGGTTAATATTTGAGTTATTTATACCGTTTGACAAGTTTTTATTTCAATGTCAATTAAGAAATGCATTTGATATGTCAAATAAAATTAATATAATTGGATAATTGGGTTAAAAATATTATATTCATTCATTTTTTTAAGTTTAAAAACTAAATGGCATCAAAGTTTGAGACATTGACAAATTTCAATTTCACATCAAATATCAGGGACTAAAAACATATTTAATCCAAGTATTTATAAACTCAAACTATTTTAAATCGATGGTTCACACATAATTCTTCACTTTATATTTTTATTTTTTTATATATATATATATATATATATATATATATATATATATATTTGAATAAATATGCTGGGGTTATTTAAAGAAAATAATGAAGTACAATGAGAGGAAAATGCAATAATTTAGACAATTATTAAATAATCAGTGTGTGGCATAAAACAACGTCCTTAAATCAATTAATTGTCTTGTTTCATTCAATCAGCTTTCGTTTTCCTCTTTCCACGACTTAAAAACAGAACAACCTTTATTTATTATGGACACATATGATCACAAACACAAAAAGATATATAGGTGGATCACTTTCACTTGTGCTAAACAAGTTTCTTTCACTAATTAATTAATCATTTAATGTTGTTTAATACATTATAATAATATCACACCTATCTAAGGCTGCGGATCAGAATGATTAATTAATGCCCACTTCAAACCACAAAACAACTTTCGCAGACCAATTTATTATCCCCTCTTGCACACGATCCTTTTTTGTTTTCTTCCTTCTCAATACAAATAAAAAAAATGTCATGGATAATAAGAAAAAATTTATTAGAAGTCTCACATCGATTATAAATAAGGCAATTTTATATTATATAAATGAGGTGTAAACCTCATCTTATAAGTCGATTTTGTGGAGTTGAATTAGGTTTAAAACTCATTTCTAACATGGTATCAGAGCCAAGCCAAGTTAGAGCCTATCCTAGCGAACTTTCTTTAACATTTTGTTTCATCCAATATCGAGCTGCTGACGGACCACCCACTCATTTCTTGTCTCACGCACAAAATGAATATACCTCGGGTGCAAACCTCATCTTACGAGTCTATATATATA
>Ga0209589_1005246_pt1 | contig 22039 bp, 18 predicted proteins | sample CowpeawhiteBW_FD_187525 | JGI IMG/M metagenome (GOLD analysis project Ga0209589, IMG submission 187525) | Root nodule microbial communities of legume samples collected from California USA - Cow pea white BW (SPAdes) (version 2) | ecosystem: Host-associated > Plants > Roots > Nodule | place: USA... | reverse complement strand
ATATATATATATATATATATATATATATATATATATATATATATATATATATATATATATATATATATATATTGATTGCTGGAAATCAATTGATGCGAGATTAGGTCAATTAATAACAATGTGAAAAGAAGAAAAAATATAACAAGAGAAGATTGAATTGTGTTTTTAATTTTTTTTATATTTTTTATAAAAATTGTCTCACAACAATATTTAGAGGATAATTTTATATATTAAGCGGTTACTATGTTAATATAAATAACAACATGAAAGTAAATAGATAGAGGAAAGTAGGAAATAAAAAATATTTTTATATTGGTTTGATTATGTCCAGTTCTCAATCAACTAATATTACTTTTCGGACTAATAGCCTTTCGTGACCAATTTTTGAGTACTCTTTTACTAAGTCACTTTTGACTTAATCAAATATTATTTTATGCTATTACTGATTCAACTAACTTCTAGCATAACACAATTTTTTTTTGCTTCTATAGCCACTCTTTTTCTGCAAGTCATTTCTTGCTTAAGCAACTATCCTTTCACAATTACGTTTGGTTTAAACAAAATTCTTTCACAAGCTACTTTTGGCTTAAAAGAGTATTCTTTGAACAACAATCAATTATAGCTAATAGTTGAATATTCTTTACAAAACAATCACTCTTGGGTAAAAAGTAGAGGTTGAAAGATTTGTGATCACAGATCACAAGTTTCTTACTAGAGAAGATAATCATTTGTCAATACAGAGAGATTGAAGTACTCTTCTTTTTAACTTGTTGAATTGAAAGTGTTCTTCTTTAAATCTTTAATTGGCTTTAAAATTTTAACAGCATTTAAGCACATTGTGTTGTCTCTATGTTCATTCCTTTTTCCTTTTTTTTCTTCTTGGAAGACTTTATATAGACTATAGAAGAAAGTAGTCGTTGTGGAGTAATTTTTGGTTGTTTAGAAACTTCAAGTATTTTGAACGTCTTTCTTCATCAGATGAGCTTGATAAAGATGCATACATTTAATGCACTCCATGCAACATTTAGTGCCCTATCTTCATTTTCTCAACATCCCAAGAAGTTTGATGTTCTTTTCTCCTTCTTAGGTAGTTCACATTTCCTTCATTAATATTAAACTACAGTCTCATACAAAGTTAACATAGTTAACAATTCTTCCAAAGTTGACAATGCTTTGTTCAAGAATTTATTGAACAAAAGTAGCTTTAGCTCTTTGCTCGAGATCTTATATATGCTTTGTTCTTTGGTCAATAGATCTCTTTCACATACGAAATTGGTAGATATTATCTGCAATATAGAATAAACATTTATACATTTTTTGTGCAATACAATATTAAGTTTCTACAATGTGTTTCATTGTTTGAAAATCTTTGTGCTTTATCATATGTGAAAATCGTCTGAAAGTATTTGTTCTTTATCAGACATAAATTCATATTGCATAGTGTTATATCATTTGTCAAATGAAACACTTATGTCTTATATGATTTGTTGTTCATATAATCTTTCAAGCGAAGCATGATCATGTTTCATACTTGGTTGTTTTTTCATCAAAATAATAAAGAATTTGACCTTTTCTTTAATAAATAAAAAGTGAGAGAAATTCTTACCTTATAAGTCGATTTTTGTGATGATGAGTTAGACTTAAGCTTACTTTAAAATGGTAGTATAGTCTATCTTACTAAGATTTGTTAGGCCTATTGTACTACCCATTATTGGGTTGTTAACAAACCATCTACAAATATCTAGGCTCACTTATGAAATGTATATATTTCAAAATGATGAGGTGTGTTAAAAATATATCATCCACTAAAGATTAGGTAAGTTTGTAGTAAATAAATAGAAGTAATCATTTCAATGCATTGTGCATTTATGAGGGTAACAAACATTTAAACCATGACTGAGCATCATATCAATTTTTTTTTTTGATAATATATGTGTTTATGTTCTCTTCCCATTTTGTTTTGTGTTAGTTATGAATTGATACATGCACGTTGGTTACTTTGTTAACTTATCATAAAATGTTGTCTAAAATTTATATTCTAAACCATTTTAAAAATATTGCCAAATATGTATTTTTACGTAATTGAGATATATGCCAACAATACATAAAATGTTGTCTAATATTTATGTTTATTGTCACATTAGAAAAGGGTTATTTAAAAGATAGACATGTAAATAAGTGTGATCTCAAGTATAACAACATTTTAAAAAATGTTTGTCAAAATAATAAGCAACATTTAAAATGCGTTGTCTAGAAGTTATGGATAAATTTTTTCCACAAAGTTGTCTAGAAAGTATAGCCTATTGAAATACTATAAGACAACAATTGTGTACATTTATTGGTCATATGAAAAACCCTTTGCATATAAGCAAAGCCTATAACCACACCCTCCACACCTAGAAAACCATTGCCAAACTATGACCTAAAGTTTAAGACACACTTTTATAACTTTAGACCACACTTTTATGTGTTCTCTAAGACAAAAAATAGTATAGTGAATAAATAAGTTGAATGTGATCTAATTCAGATAGAAAGTGACCTAAAAAAAATTGTGAGTGAGAACTTCTAAGCATTTAGATTAAAAATAATTTATAATTTATATTTGTTGTAAAAAATGTACAAATAAATATAAATATTAAAATAAATAAAATTAGTGTTCACTAAATTGATATTTAACTTTTAATATTTATTTAACTTATTTATTTTAGTTAACTTTTACTAAACTGACACTAACTTATTTATTTTTAATATTTATTTTGTATAACATTGTCGATACCGACCTTATTTGTTTTTAACATTTTCGATTATCATTCACTAAATAAATGATAACCTTAATTAATTAAACATTTATTTTAGTCCGTTTATGTCAAACCGGAACTAACACATATTTATTTTCAAAAAATCAATTTTCAATTTTTTAACATTTTTCAAAAAAGAAATTAACTTAGCGTCAACACTATTTTGACACTAAAATAAATATTTATTTATTAAATAATTAAAAATAATTTTACGCTTTTTTTTTAAGAATAATCTTTTATGTAATTTTCCTTTAATAGTATCAAAATTTAGTTAACTTTAATATTTAGAAACTAAATTTGTGTTTTCTTAATGTATTTGTTTAATGGCAAAAGCACAAGAAGTTAGTAATGAGTCCATGTCAAATAGTTTGACATTAACAACTATCATAGCACATACAAAACACAATAAAAAGTTATCGTTCATATTTATTTAAACATTCTAGTACGTTAAAATTAAAAGTATTTTTTAACTGACCTAAATTATATATTCTCAATGAAATAATTTTGATAAAATTCTAGATCTGACCGACTTATGAAAAATATATATTCGACCTAATTTGACTATGGTAATCTATTATAGAAATATATTCTCAATCAAATAAATTTTAATAAAACTCTATACATGTAAAATTTTATGAACTAATTTGAGTATGATAATTTATACATTACACAAAAATGCTTCATTATCAACTAATTTTAGTGACCAAAAGTTGTTAGTCACTATAGTGAAAAATTTTAGCGATGAATTATAATTTTTTATTCATAATAGTAACTATTTTAGTAACCAATAAGTTTTATTTTTTAAATTGATATCCAAATTGGTCACTATAATAACTAATAACTTTTGATCACTAAAATTGGTTGTTAATGAAACATTTTCTTGTAAAGATATGTGAGAGATTTTTTTTTTTGCTTTAATGACATTTTCAAATGTTTTAGAAGGTAAAAGATAAGCATTTTTGTAAGAAAAAAAATAAATTTAATTATAAATAAAATAAGAGAATTGATGTAAACCTTTTTTTTCTCTTTACAAACTCTAGTCAGCTACTTACGAAAACAAAACGCAAACCTTCTCTCCCAACCATTTTCTCCCTACACCCACAACCATGTTTCCTTAGTTTTCTCTCTCACATCTCATCCTCTTCTTGATCAGAGGTTGTTTTTGCAATCATTGCGACAAACTCAACAAACCCCACCGATCAAGATCTAGAATAGAGTAAGTTTCTATTTTTCCTTTTGTAAAGGACAAAATTTGTGTTCCCCCTTCTCTTGGGTTTTCTAGGTTGCATGTGGTCCATTTCGCTCAAATGGACACCATGCATGTAGGTAAACCTAGTCATGTGTTCAAATTTTTATCTGATCCTCTTAGTTTTTCTACATAAGTTGCATGGGCAGAAGTTTTGGGAAGTGCCGATGAGCTTAAGGACATTTTAAGGTAAGGGAAGCTAGTTTAACTAGGTTTTGTCAAGATTGAATGATTGCATATGTGGTTTGCTACTGAATCATTTTAAAGAAATGATTGTGCCTATTGCTTGTTTGGTGAATTGAGGAGAAAATTTGGCATGAAAGTAATTGGCCCAAATTGGTACATTTGACCACTATTTTTGAACTCAATTAAATGAGAAGAAGGGGTATAATGTATTCAATTTGACTAATAAACTCATATCAATTCTCCCTTCAGTTGCATGTTACTATCATGGCGTTTGACTACATTACTAGGGCGCTAGACACCAGTTTTGGAAACCCAAAATAGAAGTCACTACACGTGTGGCACCGAGCGCCACCCTTTCATATGGAATTGAGATGTTTATAGTCTTGAATATTGTAAATACTCAATGTTAACTTTCTTGTTGTACACGAACTGTTTGATAAAATACCTAAAAAAGTTTCTGTGTTTTTGTGATCTTTCTTGTCTACTTGAGTTGTGAATTGTAAAAGTTGTCATGTGTTGCACAAGTCCCTATGGATATAATGATATTTATTACTTGCTAAGTGTAACTGGTTCACTTGCCATTGTTCACTAACAAGTTTTTAGCGTCGTTGCAAGGACTTGTGTTACAACAGAAGGCAATTTGAGCATTTGTGACATTATTGTTTGTTTCATTCTTGAGCTTTCCTTTATGCAATTTGTTTGTAGATGTTTATGCTTTCCATTGATTTGGTTTGTGCTTAATGCTTGTCTCGTGGTATGCCTAAAAGCATGATGTAGTTGCTGGAAGGTCATAGGAATGGGATTTTAGCAGCCAAACTAGCTAAATCAAACTAGATATTACAAGTCACCAGGGATGGGATTGTGTGTTTGGCCCTCACTATTATGGTTCTTAATGTAAGTTTTGATCCATACTTATGCCAAAGGATTGGATAAGGTGTTTCAAGCTTAGATAGGCGCAACAAGAGGAATCTCAATGTTTTTACCTTAGAGAACAAGAAAAGTAGTATTCATCACTTTAGGATAGTACTGAGTAATCTTGCAATAAGAGGAATCTGAGTGAGGTTGCTTGGGAAATCTATTTTAATTATTTTGCATAGTGGAATTGTTGTTTTGTTGGTGTGTTTGTGCTTATGTTCTTCATTTTTCTTTCTTCTTGTTATTTTTATGTTTTCTCCTTTCAATTATGCTCCTTTGTTTTAATGTTTTTTATTTCAATTCTAAAATCTTGGCTTCTTAAAATATGGGGTTAACCTGTTTGTTTGAGTATCTTTTTGTGTTCTTGTAAGTGCTAGGTATTGATGAGCAGAGAGATTTGAACAGTAGGCGTACCCGTCCATAAAGAGTTTGCTTTCTTTCCTTTTCCATTTCATTTCCTACTTTCGATAATCAAAAGGGTCACTTGGTTGGTGTAAAAAATATGTATGCATTGGTTTCATGACTTTGAGTGAGTTTTGCATGACTTTGAGGAAAACCATTTGTGTTTGCTCATAAATTGATTTTGGATTACATTGAGAGTATGTTGTGACCTTCTGAAAACTTATGCTTGTGGTTGTACTCATATTTGTCTATTGAGAATTTTGTTATTGTTTTTACTACGATTAATGATTGTGGCAAATTGTATGACAACCTTAGGACTAAACCATGTGAGATTTTGAGCCACAAAGTTTGCCTCTATGAGAGGTATCTCTTTTGGCTTACAATTAACTTTGCTTGAGTTTCATAGCTATTTGTTTTTCATTTGTATGCTTACATAAATAAGGCATTTTTCTTTCCTTCCTAGCTCCATTTTTTGAACCAAAAAGTCAACCTTGTTTTTAAAGACTAAAATCTTTGTGCAAAACTTTAACCATCAAATTAAACTTTCCTTCAACTTTGAATGCTTAAGCCTAGTTGAAAACATTTGACCACCACACCTTAAGTGGAAAGAGCAAACTTTTCATGGTCATGAGTCTGATTCAAATGTGGAGGAAATTATCGAAAGTGGGGAAGCAAGAGGAATAATAGATATGGTTGTGGTTGAGGTGATGTGTAACATCCCGTCTGGATATTACGAATTTAATTAATGAAATAGGATATTAATATTAAAACCTCATTTATTAAGCTCCATTTTCCAAAACATGGGAAATATAAAAACTTTATTTCATAACAAACACCAGCTCATAACCAATTATTATAAAATTCAATATATTATCAAAAATTGTCTCATAATAAAACCAATTTCTACAATTCAATTGATTACAAGAGAAACCTTAAAGTTCATAAAATAAACTCTCTGTAGAAATGTTCCCATGATAGCCCACAATCTGGTTCTATGCCTCACCAGATCCACTTGCAACATCATCTGCTCTCGTGTACCGCATATACGATCATCGTCAAAATACAAGCAGATAGGGTGAGCTAACAATTTAAACCATACACATAATATGAAACAATTATAGCAACACGAATACACCAAAGGAATTTCCATCCTTTGATTCCATAACACATGGCCATTACCATGTTACCCGTGTTCTACGTCTTCTAATGAATACCTCAAGATGTCTTGTTGCCACACCTACCAGCCATACCTAGCAAAACACATGCGGGAAACCATGCTATGGACCACACTCCGTAATGCCAGGTCGAGTTCCCAATATGAATATCATTCGTAACGTCCCAAGACTACCAAACCCGTTGTCTCATACCAAGGAGGGAAATCTATATGGACCCGCCATACGAGCCACAACTCGTACACTCACACCAATAACACTCGCCAACTCGACCCACAACTCAAGAGTTCCTCGTATTCATCCGTAATCCCGAGCCACCACTCGAGGGTTGCCTTTCCAAGCCACAACTCAAGGAATGTCACGTGCTTAACCCCTATCCCGAGCCACAACTCAAAGGATGTGTTCCGAGGCACGACTAAAGAAACACCAACAAGCCGACCTTTAAGGTATCATTGAAGGATTGTAGACAATGTGCATCCACACCACACAAGCAATTACTTTGACCATGGACCCAAGATATACAATGCTCCCACGAATTTGCCTGCTCGTGGTCCTACCTCTACGAACCTCCTCGCTCGTAGTCCAATTCTATGGACCTCCCTGTCCGTAGTCCAACATACGTGGTCCACTAGCTACGAACTTCCCCACTCGCAACATCTCTCAAGTGTGAGTACGAAACATACGAACCTCCCCGCTCGTATCCCCACACGAGAGTATCAAAATATGAACCTCCCCGCTCATGACCCAAGCATCTCCTGGTCTAAGTCCCATAATACAGCATACAAAATGCAAGCCACACGAACACATTACACTACACACTCTCGCCTGGCATTGCCTAAGCGCCGCCAAGTGATGTTTCAACCCAGACCGCCTGGCGGAGCCTTCTCGTCGCCAGGGGCCAAACACAAGCAGAGCCTCTAACAAAGGGTTATCGCCTGGCGGGTCACTCCTCACCGCCAAACGTTATGCGTTCTAGGGACTTCCCTGGTACTCCTATCGCCTGGCGGCCATACTTGTACTGCCAGGTGCTATACCTGTAACGTGCCAACTACTGGTTTAACACTCTACCACGGGGTTTTAGCACCCCCAACAGTACAAGCATGCATACAAGTTATAAATTTAACTATATATAAATTACCTATACTTGCACGACTGTAATTTCAGCCAACATAACACTTCACTTATTCAACAATCATATCACTCATCCAATCATAGTCATTATAAATGAATAACAATGCACACATCCATTTACTAGCATTTCATACTTAATATATGCAACTTTACATACACTTAATCTTTTCCAATATTCAAGTTCCTACCTTTTTTTTAGATTATTAACACATTTATATAATTACATTCCATTAGGAGAGTTCATGTTGGTTCCAGTACCATTAATATCATGAAAACAAAGCATAAATTGTCAAATCTCAAATCATGTTCTTTCATCCCCCAATCCCAAAATGAACTCTAATTTCCCAATCATAAAAGATTCATAGAATTATAGCGAAGACATTACTGGCAAATATTTTCAACCTATGAATAACGCATGCTCAAATCAAATATAAAGCAACAACCCTCTAACAACTTAAGTACATGATTTTGTGCACCAATGCAAATTAATATAGCATTTCACATCTTCTATGCAATAATTTAATTTATATTGATACATACACATGCATTTACCCATAAACCAATTCTCAACATGTGACTAACCCAAAGGAACATTCAAATTCATAGAAACTTACAACACAACCCAATCATGCTTCCAACTCATGCCACATTAGTAGTTACTTAAAATTATCTAGAGTTTATTCATGCATTTTAAAGGCTTCCAACCTAGCAATCATGAGTAACGTATATCTCTAGCTACTGACCTCCAAATCAAATCTCCATCGTTGAAAGTGAAAAACAACATGTTATGCATTACATGTCAAAATTTCACATAAATTAGACGGCTAAAGAATCGAGAAATGCAGTTTTACAAAAATTGCGCAGACTAGAAAAACAGTGGCGCCTAGAGCATGCGTCGCCTGCCGGGTCTTCAATGCCGCTAGGCAGTTTTTGGAAAATTCCAGAAACACGAACAATTTATTATATATTTGGTAGAACTCAAGGTTCACATGCATTCCATTCAGTCCAGCAACAATACAAATAAAATAAACACGTAGTACAACTCCCCTAACATGAATTTCCTGCTCCAAAAGTACTTTTAGAGTCCTTCCATGTTTCTGACCCTTCTCATCCATGCCAAAAATAATTTTAGCAAAAAGAAAACTTAATTCATGTCTACCATGGTTCGAGCCCACAACCATGTCAAAGCCAAGTCAATGCACCATCATCAAGCCAATTCATGTTTCTTGACATTTCATGCGCATCATGACTTATAACCTCTTAGCCCACAACCATGCCTGTATGGAAAATAATTAAATAATAAAAATAACCCACAAATGGCATTCACAAGACTCAAAGCAAAGTCCTTCCCACACTGTCAACATGCTCTAACACTTGAGCTACCATTGTTCCTTGTCTTCTCTCTCCACATTAAATAACTTAGGGATTCCCGTTGTCGCATTTATTAAATAAATACTTATTTATTTATTTAATTTTCCCGGGTCTTACATGATGCATTCTTGTAAATATGCCATCTTAAAAGAAAAAAGAGAAAAGGAGAAAAAAATGAATAATGCGATTGCAAGGTGGTGTTTGGTTGTACTCTAGTTTTCAAATAGAAAAGAGTAGAATGTTAAGATTATCAAGTTGATGTGATTGCTCTCTTTACTCATTTATACTACCTAGAAACACCATTCCCCTTCCTAGCCTCATCACAATTCACCAAATAAAGTACTTGTTGGTGTTTGCAATGTTTTGATAACTCCTAGCACTTGAAATGAAAAGCAAAGTTAAATTGTATGCAAATAGTAGTATAAGAGAGAAGAATACACACCCTCATACATGAGTGTGCTTGAGTTAAATACTTTTTCTAGTGATGATTGGTTCCTTTGGTTGATCAATGAAAACATTTTTTCCATGGTTGTTAGTCTCTTATAAAGCACATGCATACATTCTGGTGATATTTGCATTGTGAGCACCAGAGCTAAGGAATTTCATGGTTACACACATTTAATTTGGTTTTGAAAGGAGAGCATTCATGACCATGAAAAGTTTCTTAGCTGTTTGACCTTTGTTGAGTATATGTCTTTCTTAAGCCAAGTTACCTTTTGCTTGAGGACAAGCAAGGTTTTAAGTATGAGGAGTTTGATAACGTCCATTTTTACCTCTTTTTGTGTGTTTATTGTCATGAATAAATAAACTCTTTCCTAGCTTTTATCTTGTTATAGTCTCAACTTTAGTGTATTTTGTATTGTTTTTGTGTTTTAATTACTTTATGATTGTTTTCCCTTTAATCTTTATCTTGAGTGTGTTAAATAAGTTAATAGGAAACATTTGCGGTGGAGGAAAACAAACAAGAACTCAAGGGAGCATATTTTAGATAAGAAAAGATCAATTTGAAGCAAATACTCGCATTGGGCGCCACTAGAATCACTCCAAATGCTTCAAATACAAATGTTGTCAAACTACACAAGGTTGAGTGGTGGAAAGTGAGATTGAGTGCCTACAAGGCTGAGCGGTGGAAAGTGAGGCTAAGTGCCCACAAGGCTGAGCGGTGGAAAGTGAGGTTGAGCAACCACAAGGCTGGGCGGTGGAAAGTGGGGTTGAGTGCCCACAAGGCTGAATGGTGAAAAAGTGGGGCTAAGCGCCATTCAATTCATAAAACCTGCCGTCAGGTGGTGGAGGAGTGTCTCCAGGCGGTAACTCTCTAGAGTTTCTTGTTTCACAGTTTTACTGATAGGTCCTAGCGGTGTTGAGATTGCGCTAGGCAGTGACGATGTTGACATGTTAAAAATGGGTATTTAATCATGTTTCTCGTGAGAGTTTTGCGGATCCCTCATTTGGCACGATAGAGAAACACTTTTAGGTGCTTGGAGAGCCTCTTAGAGGTTGCTAGGGGTGTTGGAAAGCTCTCCCACTCCTCATTGGGTCTTCTCCTCCATTCATTGTGGTTTTCCACCTTTTTGGGGTAGGAGAGGAAGATGGGTTGCAAATTGGAGATGAAGACACGAATGCGAGGCAAACATGGAAGAGTTGCCAAGAACCTTGGGAGAGGGATTGCATATTCTCTTTGGTTTCCATCACTTCCCTATTTCTTATATTGGTAAGCCCTAAGTTCTCCACCATGGAGAGTTGACCTTGTTTTTTGGATTAGATGTAATGAACTGATTTCTCATGTATTTTTGTGCTTTAATATACATATGTTTTTGCATTTCAATGTTAGTATTTGATTTCCATGCTTAATGCTTACTTTGGTTTGATCACCCATGGCTTATTTATGGTTCTTGAGGTGTTGGAAAATGTCTTTTGAACCTAGAACTGAAATTGAATACCTAATGGAGCTTGTATTTAGGGATAGAACATGATTCATTAGTAATCTTAGACTCTTAAACTTAATATATGATTTCACTTGTTGATGATTCAAGGAATTGGAACTTGATGAGTTATCATAGGCTCAAAGTCTCTAGGAACAGGATTTGAGTAATCTTGTGAGTTGATTTTGACTTGAATATGGAATTGAGATGTTTGTGAATGCATTAGAATGAATTGAATGAAATATAGTCTTGGAAATTATAAATAATTTATGTTAACTTTCTTGTTGCACATCAACTATTTGATAAAATACCAAAAAGAGTTTCTTTGATTTTTTGTGATCTTTGTTGTCTACTTAAGTTGTGAATTGCAAGAGTTGTCATGTATTACACATGTTCCTATGGAGATAGTGATATTTATTACTTGATACGTGTGACCAATGCACTTTTCATTTTTCACTAATAATAGTTAACCTCAATAACTAGTCATTTATGGTGATTGTACCATTCCTTCTTTATAAAAAGTCTATAAAGATTAATTGAACTTCACCTTGGGTAGTCCAGATAAATTAGCAAATAATCTACTCATTTAAATACCCAAGGTCATACCTCTAGCTACGACAGATGAAATTTCCTTTATTATAATTTATAGTGGCTAGTTAGGATAAATGAGCAAATAATCTACTTCCAAAATATACATAATACTTGTAATTGTATTTCCAAAATACAAATAATATTTTGAATTCTATTTTCAAAAAGTTAATGTTCCTGTAGAGAACAAACAAGATAAGTTAGGCACAAGCGTCACCTTACCCACGTAGTCCGCTATCTCCTCAATTGGCCTCTTCCCGGTTGATACATGTCTTTGTCCGTGCACTGTCCTACGTTGGCAGTTTTGTTATTAGTTTAGGCTTCGTTTAGTTATGATTTTAGGTCTATGCCAGCCCGAGTCGTGTACTTGGGTTGTTTCTGACATATACGTAAGGGTCGTTATTTATATGGTTAAGTTGGCCAGGTACGGTACACCAGTCCCCCAGCCTTTGCCGATATAGTGTGTCGGTGAAGGATGATATGTGTTGTTGTACTAGTCGTGACCGGCTAGGTGTGATACACCAGTCCCCCAACCTTTAAGTGTGATGAACAGTGTTAAGGCTAGAAGATGTAAAGGGGTATGGAGTAGGCGAAGAGGTTTGTGGCTGGTGAAAGGGTTTCAGAAGGCTGATTTAGGGAGGTTTGCGCCGCCATTTTGATACTTTGTGATGATTGAAATGAGTTATGTTTTTTGCGGGAAAGGGTTATGACGTTTGAAATTCGTATGTATAAATGAAGGTAATGTTGGCAGTGCATTCACTTTGTCTCATTTGCAAAAAATATGTTCGCGTGCGTTTTAGAGCTGTCTGATATCTTCCCTTCCTCCTCCGTCATCTTTTCTAAAGAAATTAGGTATGTCTAGTAGTAGCGATAGGGTTTCATTGTCAAATTCGGGTAGTGAGCGGTCTAGGGATAGTGGAAGTAGTCGAGATGATACCAGTGATAGGGAAGAGACGTGGTTGAAATTAGGGAAGATCCGCCCGAGGAGGGCGGAGAGCAATTGGCCAGCGAAGGCCGGATACGAATGGGTGGCGACAGACGTGCAGACACAGCGATCGTTGTTCCGGTGGTCGCGTTTGTTAAGATTGTGGTTGAACTGCACACCTATTTTCGAGAAGGGGGTGAAAAGGGACATAATTGCTCTGGAGCGAGTTACCATTGTGGAATGCGTGTGCCATGGTCGAGAAGGAGTAGCCGAAGAATTCTTCTATATGTACATGTGCCATTTCTCGCAACTGCACATCCGACTACCGTTCGACGAATTCACCATGGAAGTGCTACGATTATTGACGTTGCCCCTACTCAACTTCATCTGAACAGCTGGGCGTACTTACGAGCTTTCAGATTATTGTGCATGGCGTTGTACTTGGAACCGTCTCCTCGAGCATTTCTATACTTTTTTGTCACGAGGCCGAAGAGTCCGATAACATGGTTGTCGGTAATCAGCCGGCTGGTCTCAACAAATTGAAGGCTTTCACTCAATCGTTCAAGCATTTTAAAGATGGGTTCTTCAAGGTTGTAGTGAAACTGGCTGGTCAGTCACACTTCTATACTGCTGATGGTAATACTAAATTCTCGTTCTTCTGGACCGGCAACCCTTGGAGATATAAGGTGGTTTCGAGGGAGGATCTGTCGGTGGTTGAGAAGGATGTGGTGGATACTTTGATGCAATTTAGCGATAAGATGCCCACTAAGGGCTTAGTTAGGGTGTATAATTCAGTTCACCCCATTATAGATATTGAAGGTATTTTTTTGTAACTTTGAGCATTGTTATACGTTCGAGTATTTTGACGATTTGTGTGTTGTGTACTTCAGGGCATATGGCACAGCTTGGCAAGAAAAACTTAACACTTTTCCAAACCTTGCGCAAGGAAAAGGCGGTGAAGGCTAAAGCTGCCGGGAACACTATGGTCCCCAATCTGCAAGATTCGCTAGTAGACGTCCACGTGCATGGTGGAACAAAAAGGAAAGCGGAGTTGCCTATTAGGCCAGGCAAAGGTAAAGATGTGAAGAAAGTGCGAGTTGTTGTGATGGGAACGGGCTCGGCAAGTGGGGTGAAGGGGCCGGAAGCTGGGTTGATTGAGCTTCCGGAGACTACCGTTCGGAAAGACATCGAGATTAATGTGCCGGAGTCGATGATGGACTCTATTGATAATATGGAGCCGAAAGCTCTGGTGAAGGCTATGGTGGAGTTTAATAGTATGACCCTGCTACTTAGTCGACGTGTGGGATCTTTATATGAGAGGGAGTTGAAAGAAGGTAACCGGACTAGGATGGAGGAGTTGCAGGATAAAGTGGACAAGCACGCTGAAGAAAAAGAGGCTTAGAAGAAGGAAAAGGAGGAGTGGGACTCGAAGAGGAAGAGACTTGCTACTTGGAGGGTGCACTGTCTTGACTTTGAGGAAAAGCTGAAGGATCGAATTGCAGATCTCGAGGCCGACTACGATGGCATCAAGGAAAAACATGATGGGTTGGAGGGTGAACTAGAGGACTTGAAGAGCTGCATAATTCAAGAACATATCAATGGCTTTCAGAAGGGGGTTCGTCAAGCGTCATTTTTTATGAGAATGTTAATGGTAATGACATTAGGTTTGATGTGAATAAAGATCTTATTGATGGTGTGCTTATAGATGAGACGGAATCTAGCCCAGAAGGAGATGGGGAGAAGGAGGCGGTCGACGCCGATGCTGGTGGTACCGAGGTGGTGACGGAGGATGCCGAGCAGAAAGCGGCTTAGGATTTTTAATTTGACATTTCCAATCTGGTTTAATGATTCTAAGTCTGTAATAACTCGTACATTGCTTTATTTTGATGTTTGCTATGAATGTCGGTTACTTCCGAGTTAATTGCTCGTTATATTTGTGTATGTATGGGATGTTTGTGTGCGCTATTGTGTGTTAAGGATGTTCGACCCAGGCCGCTTACACGAATGTGAAAGTTGAATAGAGAAAAGTCGTACAGTTGAGAACCCTTCATTTTATTCATTGAATCTGGGGTGCCTCGTTAAAACCTCCCTGGCCAAAACCCTCCTTAGGAAAAAAAGACCAGGTGAGGAAAAAGAGTACACCCAGGGTTACAAGTATTCGGTTCAATACAATATATATTTAACTAAAGTAGAATTTGAGGTGGGACACATTCCAAGTGTTGGGAATCTCTTCCCCAGATAAGTGTTCCAGGCGATAAGCTCCTCCTCTTGCGTCTTCACGTTGGCGGAGAACTTGCCATCCTTCTTTCTAGCACTGCTGCCCATTCTCCATACTAAGTCCCCGCTTACGAACGATCGTGGACATATATTTGCGTTATACTTTCTGGCAGCTCTTCTTTTGGCGGCTAAGTTGCGTATCTGGGCTTTTTCTCTGAGTTCGGGTAGGAGGTCGAGATGAGTGGCCATGTTTTGGTTGTTGCGGGTTGGGTCATACAGTTCTCGGCGCAGGGATGGTTCACCAATTTCGACTGGTATCATGGCGTCTACACCGTAAACTAGGCTAAATGGGGACTCGTTTGTTGATGACTGAGGGGTGCACCTGTAAGCCCATAGCACTTCTACCAGCTCTTCGGGCCATCGGCCTTTGGCACTATCTAATCTTTTGCGTAGTTCTACTAGGATAACTTTGTTGGCTGCCTCTGCTTGTCCATTTGTTTGTGGGTATTCTACAGAACTCGTGATGTGTTTGATGCCCAAACCAGTGTAGAACTTGGCTAGCTCCTTATCTATAAATTGTCGGCCATTGTCGATGATGATAGTATATGGAACACCATATCTACATATAATATCTTTCCAAACAAACTGCTGAACTTGCTGGGCCATGATAGTGGTCAGCGGCTTGGCTTCTATCCATTTGGTGAAATAGTCAACGGCTACAATCAGGAATTTGACTTGCCCCTTGCCGGGGGAGAAGGGGCCGAGGATATCCATTCCCCATTTAGCAAAGGGCCATAAGGATAGTATGTAATGGAGTTGTTCTTGTTTCTGGTGGATAAGGTTGCCATGTATTTGGCATGGTTTGCACTTTCTGACGTAGTCTTGGCAGTCTGCTTCTATAGTCGGCCAGAAGTAGTCGGCTCGAAGGATTCTAGTAGCCATAGTGCGTGCGCTAGAATGGTAGCCACAAATGTCTTCGTGTAACTCCTTAATGATATACTGCGCTTGTTTTACAGTGAAACATTTGAGAAGTGGTTGGCCATATCCGCGTTTGTAGAGGTCATCGCCTATCATGGTATACCTGGCGGCCTTAGCCAGCCAAGTTTTGTCCGCATCTTGTGAGGGGTTGCCGGTTTTTAAATATTGGATATAGGGGGTGGTCTAGCTGTGGCTTTGGGGAGGGGTGGTATTGTCGACTAGGGAGTTGGTTAGGTTTTGACAGGTATGTGTGATGGAGGGTGTAGATAATGTTTGTTGTAATAGGGATCGGTGGCGGCTTTTTAATTTGGTGCTGGCTAATTTGGAGAGGATGTCGGCTCTGATGTTGTTGGTCCTGGGGATGTGTTCGATGCGGACTCGTTCAAAGGGGGATTGAATGACTGCGCAGACCAGATGGTAATATTGTAGAAGGATGGAGTCTTTAATCTGAAATTCGTCATTGAGGTGTCTTACAATAAGCTTGGAGTCGGTTTTGCATGTTAACGTTTTGACACCAACTTCGTGGGCTAGGGAGAGGCCAGCGAGGATGGCTTCGTATTCGGCTTGGTTGTTGGATGTTTTGAAGGCAAAATGGAGGGATTTCTAAATGAGGATATCGTTAGGCCCTTCTAACACGATGCCCGCACCAGCACCTTTCAGATTTGAGGAACCATCTACATGAAGTGTCCACTCGTCTTCTGTGGGTATTTGTTGGAGGTCATTGACAAAATCTAGGAGGCATTGGGCTTTGATGGGTCCATAGGGCTCGTAACGAATGTTAAATTTTGACAGCTCGACGACCTAGGATGACATCCGTCCTGCTAGGTCTGGTTTTTGCAATATTTTTTGGATTGGGTAGTCGGTTTTGACGGTGATGCTGTGGTTTTGGAAGTACGGGCGTAGGCGGCGGGCTGCATGGACCAAGGACAGGACTAACTTCTCCACCATTTGGTACCTGGTTTCAGGATCTTGCAGCGTCCTGCTAACAAAGTACATCGGATGTTGTGTGCCCTCTATGTCCTGAACAACCGCGACACTGACGGTGTAGTCGGTAGCAGTGATGTACACTAGTAGGGGTTGGCGAGTGTCCGACTTGTGGAGGATAGGTGGTGAGGTGAGAGTGGTTTTGAGTTTCTGAAATATTTGCTCGCAGTCGTCTGTCCACGCGAACCGGGCGGATTTCTTGAGGAGTTGGACTATGGGTTGGGTTTGTTCAGCTAGTTTAGGTAGGAAGCGGGAAATGGCTGTAAGGCGGCCTGTGAGGCGTTGGACCTCTTTGATGGTAGTGGGACTGCGCATCTCGATAATTGCCTTGCATTTTTCGGGATTGGCCTCTATGCCGCGCTGGGTCAACATAAATCCGAGAAATTTACCACGGTCGACGCCGAATACACACTTGTCATGGTTGAGGCGAATGTTGTATTGGCGTAATGTGGAAAAAACCGCTGAGAGGTCCTGGGCATGTTGGTGGTGGCTTGGAGACTTGACTACCATGTCGTCAACATATACTTCGACACATTGTCCCATTAGATGGCTGAAAACTTTGTCCATCAGCCGTTGGTAGGTCGCTCTAGCGGTCTTAAGACCAAAGGACATAACTCTGTAAAAGTAGTTGGCGTCGTTCGTGATGAAAGTGGTCTTGTTCATGTCAGATGCGGCCATGGGGATTTGGTTGTATCCAAAATATGCATCCAAGAAACTAAGCACTTTATTCCTTGTCGCGCCGTCAACAAGTCAGTCGATATTGGGTAAGGGGTAGGCATCGCGAGGACAAGCCTTGTTTAGATCCGTGTAGTCTACGCAGATCCGCCATTTGCCATTGGGTTTCTTCACCAGGACTACATTAGAAAGTCAAGTGGTGTATTGAGCTTCTTCGATGAATCCTGCGCTCAGTAACTTGTCGGCCTCAGTCTTAGCCGCTAGGCGGCGTTCTTCGCTAAGTTTGCATTTTTTCTGGGAGATGTAGCGAGCTTCTTTATAGATGGATAGCTTGTGGGAGGCGACTAGAGGGTCCACCCCAGGTAAGTCAGCGGCTGACCAGGCAAAAAGGTTCGTGTTGTTAACAAGGATAGGTGTGATGATGGCACGTTCATCAGAGTTCAACCCGGTATCTAAGTTGATGGAGTGGCCATTGGGAAGCTCTAGAGGGGAGTTTTCCTCAACTGGTTCGGGACAAACATCCCGGCCCACTCTGGGGTCTAGATCTTCACCTAATAGGGCGATGCCGGAGCTAGGTGGTCGCTCAATGTGGTTGGTTTGCTAAATTGGGAGTTGTGGGTGCAGGCTGGCCATGTAGCATTCGTGTGCCAGGCGCTGGTCGCAGTGGATAATGAGGATGTCGCCAGAAGGGGATGGGAATTTCATGGCCAAATGGGGGGTGGAGACAACAGCGTCGAGGGTGTTAAGCGAAGGGCGGCCTAGGAGGACATTGTAGGATGTGGGTGCGTCGACGATAAGGAAGCAGATGGGAATGGTTTTGGTTTGGGTTCCATCACGAAACACGGTGTGAAGGTCGATGTAGCCGCGGGTGGAAACTTGTTCGCCAGAGAAGCCATAGATTGGTTCGTCATATGAGACCATGGCCGTGTCCGGGAGCTGGAATTTTTGATATGTGGCCCAGTAGAGAATGTCAACAGAGCTGCCCTGGTTGACTAGGACTTTCTTAACAACATAGTTTTCGATTTCAACATTGATGACCATCGGGTCGTCTTGTTGGTGGTCGAGGCCGTGAAAGTCGTCGTCTGTGAAGATGATGGGAGGCATGCGACGTCTATAATGGGAATGGGTAATATGGTTAATGGATTGAATATGGCGGAGGTGTTTCTTTCAGGCGGAAGAGGTGGATCCTCTACTACCGAAGCCACCAGAGATGGTGTTAATAGTGCCACGTTGGGGAGGATCGGCGGGGGTGATGTCGGTGCGGGCCGGTTGGGGTTCCTGGTTAGCGGGTTGGGCTGGGCGTCTGTCGTGGTGAGAGTCGTGTGGAGGGCGTCTGTGGTCGGATCGAGGGGGTGGCGGGATCGAGAGGAGTGATCATCTATACGGATGAAGCGGTGAAAGTGACCAGCACAGACCAATTCTTCTATTTTATCCTGGAGTGCTTTGCAGTCTTCTGTAGTGTGGCCATGGTTGCGGTGGTAGCGACAATACTTGGTCATATCAGCATTAGGAGGAGTGGTTGTCTTACGTGGTGGCGGAATGAGGTTAGTAGGGCCTCATCAAGGATGCGGGATTGGGCTACAGTAAGAGAGGCATATCTGGTAAAGCGGGGTTGGCGAGGCTCGCGTGGGCGGATATCGGGGTGTGGAGGTTGTGGGGTAGGGTTGGCGGTGGTGGCTGCATAGTCATTGCAGAATTTGTTGTTGAGGATCTACATTTCCTCCATGCGGACATAGTCGGCCGCGCGCAACTTGAGTTCCTCCATAGAGGCAGGTAAGTGGAGGTAGACGTTGTTGGCGAAGGGACCGGGTTGTAGGGTGAGTGCCATGCACTGGAGGATCATTTCTTGGTTGAGGTGTGGGGTGCGAAGAGCCACCGTACTGAAACGATCAATGAACGCTCTAAGCGATTCGCCTAGTTCTTGTCTGATGCCCAAGAGGGAGATTGTGGTAGTTTGATGTGGGCGACTGCCAACGAAATGGGTAGAGAACATATGGGAGAGAGCGTCGAAGCTGTCGATGGAGTAGGGTGGAAGGGTTGTGAACCATTCTAGGGCAGGGCCCTTGAGGGTGGTGGGGAAGGCTTTGCAAAAGACCGCGTCTTGGGACGTGTATAGGGCAACATGGGTGATGTAGACTTTGAGGTGTTCATTAGGGTCGGTTTCACCGGTGTAGCGGTCCAGTGTGAAGGGTTCCCACTGGGCAGGAAGGGGGATGTTGGCCATAAAATCGGTGAAGGGGTGGCGACGTCTGGGCTGGTGGGGTGGGAGCAGATGGGGAGGGATGGGATGGTGGATCATAGTGAGGAAGGTGGAGGTAAAGTTGTGAGGGGGGATGTGGGTTGTTGGGAGCTATTGTGGGTTGTAAGGTGGAACATGTGTAGTGTGTAGGGTGGTGGGTATATTGTAAGGGATCTGGGTGGTGGGGAGGGTAGCAGTAGGGGTAGGGGCTGCGGTGTGCCCTGGTTGGGTGGATGGGAAGTGAGTGGGATGGGTGGAGGGAATGGGTGTTTGTTGGGTGGTAGTGAAGGTGTGAGGGGTGGGGTTGTATTCGCTTTCTTCTTTTGTGGGTTGGAAGGCCGGGAACCTTGCAGCCTCAGACGCCTCCTTGGCTTTTCCTTTCAAGGTGGGATCAGCTTCGATCTTTCGCCTGAGGCGAGAATTCTCTTACCGTAGCGCCTCCATCTCATCAGCGCTGCGTTTCTTCAGGTCTGCCAACTCTTGTTGCATTTTGGCCTGGCCGTCTAGGATGACGGCCAGGTCAGGGGTGATGTTGGCGGCTCCTGAGGGACCAACATTAGTTTGCTTGTTAACTTCAGCTCTGCTGCGGGTTGAAACCATCCTCAGAGAAAAACGGATACTAAGGTGTTCATCTCATGCCCCACGGTGGGCGCCAATTGTTCTTGCAGAGAACAAACAGGATAAGTTAGGCAAAAGCGTCACTTTACCCACGTAGTCCGCTATCTCCTCAATTGGCCTCTTCCCGGTTGATAAATGTCGGCTTGGACCCAGGAGGGGTTACTTGCAGAAGGGACTCTGAAGCTCAGGTGAGTCAAAGCTCTCAAAAGGTCAAATCAGGTGATTAATGGAGTAATGAATGCGTACCTTTAATTATTGGGGTCCACGTGTATTTATAGAGTATTAATTATGTTTGATTACGCGTCATGGGCTGGGCCCTAGTTTGGGCTGTAGGTGGGCCTGGACCTTGGCCCAGGCCCATTGTGGGCTTATTGGATGTCAGGGGGGCTTTCATTTCGCCAAGTCTTTAGGAACGGTCTAATCCGGTTACTTCTCCAGTTGGCCAGGTCTATGTCGGCCTGAGTCGTGTACTTGGGTTGTTTCTGGCATATACGTAAGGGTCGTTATTTATATGGTTAAGTTGGCCAGGTACGGTACAGTTACTACACTCACAGTAATCATGTTTAATTTATTTATAATGTTCACAACTTATTCGATTAAAATGTTACTAAACTTAAATATACTAATTTTCTCAAAATAACATTATTATTGTAACGTCCCAATTAAATAGATAAATCTAATTTAATAAAATGTCGCATACGTAAAATATCCAAAGAGTACAGAGTTTGGGTATGAAAGTTTGCAATTATCCAATCATACCCACACTGGAAAACAGAGGAACTACATTGCCTAGATTAAAATACAATAGTTCATTAGTGACTCAAAGATTCACCCATACATAGGGAGATTACAAAACGAAATACAGCTTCTTTAAACGTAGGCTCAATAGTGAGCCTGATACCCATCCATGATCATCATGTTGTAGTATCCCCATTGTCATTGCGATTACTAGAGGTTCACACATCTGCTCACATCAATAAATTGATGATCATCACAAAAGGAGAAAGGCCACACACAAACATACAAGCAAACAGAAGGGTAAGCTAGAGTAAAAAGATTTATCATACAACTAAACATGCAATAAAAATCAAGGATACATATCAAACATCCAAACATATGATAGCAAACAAAGTTAAAATCTTAAGACTCAGCTATCCGGATATGTATAATGAGGCACCACCACTAAACCTTTGTGGAATTACGTCCTGGTCGTGAGGCACCACCACGAAACGTTCGTGGGATTACGTCCTCGCCGTGAGGCGCCACCACAAAACCTTCGTGGAATTACGTCATGGCTGTGAGGCACCACCACGAAACCTTCATGGAATTACGTCCTAGTCATGAGGCACCACCACAAAATCTTCGTGGAATTACGTCCTTACATGAGGCACCACCATGAACTCTCACCACGAGGTTCATGGAATTACGTCTGTTATATGAGGCACCACCATGAACTCCCCCTAGGAGGGCCCATGGGATTACGTCCATTAGTGAGGCACCACCATGAGATCCCACTATGAGAGTCATGGGATTACATCCTACCCATACCTTGTCCATGTTTCACCAACCAAATCATAGAGTTCCCATGCATACCAATCTCATGCCCATATATATATATATATATATATATATATATATATATATATATATATATATTTATATATATATATAT
>Ga0209589_1005243_pt1 | contig 22041 bp, 10 predicted proteins | sample CowpeawhiteBW_FD_187525 | JGI IMG/M metagenome (GOLD analysis project Ga0209589, IMG submission 187525) | Root nodule microbial communities of legume samples collected from California USA - Cow pea white BW (SPAdes) (version 2) | ecosystem: Host-associated > Plants > Roots > Nodule | place: USA... | reverse complement strand
TAAACTCATTTATTTAAATATAATAATAATTATATTATTCAATTAAAAGTTCAAAATTTACGCCTGACCCCTGTAATAACAAACATAATTTTGAGATTTACGTCTGATTAGAGTGCATGAAACATAAATTCATGTATGACTAGAGTACATCATACGTAAATTTCCTTTACTGTGTTGTAGTTGTTGTTTGCATTGTACAAATTGATTATTGGTACTAGTTTTTCTTAAGGGAAAAATTGAGATTGGATGTTGGGTCAGTGGTCATATGAACGAGTATAAATTCTTGTTTGTTTCTTTCTCTCTCTTCATAATCTTGTATTGCTATTTTGTATCTTGTATCAATAAGTTCTTAGTAAAGTGCATTCTAAGTTTTTTAAGTCTATGAAAAGTTGTAAAATCAATTCAGCCCCCTACCCCCTCTTGGTTTAAACAAAACCTACCTCTTTTTCTAACATATTATTGAATAGGTAAACCAATTATGCTCTCTCTTTTTCCATCTTCATTTTGGCAAAAGTTTATTGTAGAAATCAATTTGTGTTAATTTTCTATATTACTTTTAAGCTCACTTGTGATAATTGATCTTTATATGATGAATTGTTATGAATATTCTTGAAAACAGGAGGGAATAATTGTTTTTTTCCTTATTTATGATTATTAGGTCAACTGACCTATTTAAACATATACATATGTAATGGACCATATACTTAGAAAGAATAAATCTTTATAACTACAGGATTTTATTCTTATTACGATCTTCCTAATATTAAAACAAAATCTCAACTAATTAAAACACAATAAATAAAAAATCTACAATTAATGTTGGCTATTGTAACAGTTTGCTCCTTGACAGATATAATAAAATTATATATAGTAGAACTTGGACATTTCAATTTGATTCAAAGGATACTCCATCACTAAAGAAATGAGGATTTGAACTTTTCTTTGTTGTTATACATCTCAATATACAAGGGTGAAGTACTAAAATTTCTAATAAAAAAAAATTAATCAATTATTAATATTCAGTTAGAAAATATCCTTTTATGTTGCTTATCTCGAACAGTACATGGATCATTGATAGGTTTTCTATGTTGGAATGGGTTGCAATAAGGTGATATATGAATAACTAATATTAATTCTAATATGTAACTAAAAGAGAATTTTGTTGGAAAAAAAAAAACAAGTATAAATTTCGGGATCTTTTCCTACATATTTTGAGTAAGCCAAAATAATCCAATATCACAACTAAAGGCCTCATACTTCAAGGACCATTGTGAGAGGTTACGTTTGTGTGTCAATATATATGGAACAAAGACAACATTTACATAGAATAAAATTGATTTTTTTTCAATGATTATTTGTGAAAAGAGACCCATAACATAATAAGGGAGTGTTGAATTGTGTTTTAAGATTTTCTAAAACTTTTTGTAAAGCGTCATTGGACAAATGAAGTTTAACATAATGAACTATCATACAAGTTTATTAAAAATTCCACATGTGAAGGATGTCAGATACAAACTTAATAAGACAAACAAATTGTCTAAAACACTTTTTTTTAAACGTTTTCAAAAATCTCTCCTTCTTAGATTAGTTGTGGATACACAATATGCAATATAAAAATATTAAAGAGAAAAAAGATTTACTTTTGATGTTTTTATACTTATGTGAATTGCAAACTATGTTCACGTTTCAATCAAGTTGATTGAGTTTACTAAACAAACTAACATTGTAAAAGTACAAATGCATATTTTTTGGACCTCAACCACTTTTAACTAAAAACAATTGAGTGTTATTTGGATATATGACATTCCTGGCTAAAAATTCAAGTATTTTTTGGAATGGAGTCACTCCTGACTAAAACTCGAAATATTATTTGAGCATAGCCATTCTTGGCTAAAATATGAGTATTGTTGGAATACAAACCCAAGAATTGTTTGGAATGCAATCATTCTTGAATAAATCACTTAATATTGTTCGAAACATAATCACTTCTTTATAAAACACTGAGATTACAAAAGGGTGTGACCAAAAGATCATTGGGTTGTTAACTAAGAAAGTTGTTTAGTCTTAAGAGAAATACAATAGATTTACTCTTTTAGGTTGTTTATGAACACAAACAACGATTTTTATAAAGCTTTAGGAGATAGAAATAATTTTTTTCTTAGATATTATCACCCGTCATTATTGTTGTTTTTAACCTTTCTTCTTCTTGAATTCTTCTATATGTAGTGGCTTGAAGAAAGTAATCATTGCAAATCTTTTTTCTCGTTGAGAAGTTTAAAAGAATAACTCTCTTTACTTGTGGTTGTCCATATATAAGTGTATGTATGCATTAAGTGTTTTCCATCATTAAATGTTTATATTCACTTCAAGTAGCATTTTGACCGTTGGTTTGACCTATCATGCCAAGGTCAAAGAGCTCCCAAATTGGAGTAAAGCATTGGACTAAATAAGGTGCACAGTCCTTCTAGAGTTCATACAAAGATGTGTTTGGACAAAAATGTGTTTGGATGGTTGTTGGTGAAAAAAACCTTTAACACATTCTTCAAGAAATTCTTGATGTAGACATGAATTTTATGAGATCCTCTTTATAGATGTGGTATGAAAACATTCTTTACAACATAATAAAATAAGCATATAAAGATATGTTGAATTGTACAACGTTAGCTTAATGCTGTGATAGTTTGGTAAAAACTTTATTTATCCGACAAAGCAAAGATCAAAAGATGTTATTGTGTTTGTCAGACAAAGCACTTATATATTACAAGATTGTTATTTTAGAAAGCTTGTGTCTATTAGACAAAACACGATCATGATTTATATACTTTATTGTAAATGTACTAAATCAAGATTAAGAAAAATCGGTTTAAACTTTATTCTAACATTATTAAATAAAAATGCATAGGACTTCAATATTCATAATAGAGTATGAACTATATATAATGCTCGACCACGATACGAGACTGGGCCAAAATGGTGAACCACAAACCATAATAAGCCTAAACCCTAACTTCTAAAATAAAATGAAATGAAAAGCAAAATATTACTTATGGAAACAAAGTTTCATTATTCTCACAAAAGGTACATTATGAACGGAGACAAAGATTCACAAAAATGACATGAGAACGATTATAGAATGATGTGTTAAGAAGCTTTGGGGTGGTGGTTGAAGAGAGTTAGGTGGTGAACATGGATTGTGACAACCGTGGGTGGTGGTGGTGAGCTTGGAGAGTCAAGGAATGATGAATTTGACAATGTGAGAGACTAATATAAACGACGAGAACACGAGGATTCAGAACAGTGAAAGTTTGAAAGACTATTTTGTGAGAACATATGATCTAGACCTAATTTTACTCATATACTCAAGCTTCGTATCAAATTGGTTTAAAATAATTATATATCTATAATAATATATAAAGAGGATTCTTTCTTTTGTATCCATATTTCAAAATATTAATTTTACCCTTTAAAATATAATTATTTATTAAATTTTTGAAAATTAACTATTACTTTTACAAGTTTTTTTATATATAAAATGATCTATCTCTGCTTCTTTCTCTTCTTATCTACTTATCAACATTTATTCTCTCATTTTTTTAATATATTTTACTTTATTTTTAATAAATAATTTTATTTTATATATTAACTTAATAACATTACATTATCATTACCTACTAATATAGTATTATGCATATTTAAAAAATACGTACATGCGGCAACACCTACACTAGTTACTTATAATATTTATTCTTTTTTCCCATAGATATTTATTCCCATAAAAAAAATCATATTTCATAAAATCTTCCACAGATTTGTAAATTATTTATGAAATATTTTTATATATTTATAATTAATAATGAACATAAATATGTGGAAAATATTTTGTGAATAATTAAGCTTTCTCTTATATAGTATCTAGAATAATAGTCTTGGCAGTTAAGAAAATGAGCTTTAATAATGATTCTTATTTTTAAGCATTGAACTATTAAATGAGCAGAGAATTACAACTTTTTTCATGTATACAATTCCAAGCCAAAACACTCACTCAAATTAGTGAAGAAAATGAATGGGAAATATTGCAAACAATGAGACCCACGTTCAATATGACACTGATAAGTGCAACAATGGAAGATAAAAAATGCAGCAATAACAAATGAAGAATTAATGTAGGATTTGAGCTTTATTAACATTCAAGTGTTTGAGTCTTTTGGGATCAAGTAGTGAGAGAATGTTTGGTAAAATTTCATCCTTTTAATTTCTTCCTTGCCTTATCAATCAAATCATATTACTTGTATGATGAATATGAAGCAATTAATAGAATTAGTGTCTAGAAGAACATATTTAATTAAGCTTCGCTATTTCTATTTTAAGAAAACTTTGAACACCCCTATTTAAAACCATACCACAAAATATGTTTTCTACTTTTTTTTTTCTCATTTTAGTAGGAGTAATAGACGTGTGTATAAAGCATTTGAAAGAACTCATAATAATGCATGTTTCTAGAAATGGTGGTTTTCAAGGTCAAACTAGTCTAAGAACTTCTATGTTTTGGACATTTTACCTTATGTACCATTTCTTGGATGCAAATTCAATTTAGCACATATTGGCACTATCAAATACCAGGAGTGTCTTTAAAGACTTCAAAGGTTGGCTCGTAACAATGAAAGTCCCAATTTTTTCTCTCATGGAAATTAAGATTTTATTTTTATTTTATTTTATGTCAATGAAATTTGCTTAAAGAGATGAGACGTTTTCGTTTTCTGAGAAGTAGAACGATAAAATACAAATTAGTATTAATTTTTAAATAATTAAGATTAAAATATAAATGTGTATATATATATATATATATATATATATATATATATATATATATATATGACTGTTAGGCTATCAATTTTGATTTAGAAACATGTATGCTTTTGTCCTACTGCATGTCAAATGTCAAGCATGAGAGTTCAACGTTAATATGTAACTTTTGTTTCGGCTAAACTTATAATATTGATACGAGAAAAATAGCAAGAAGTGTAAGAAGAAGCTGAATCTCATAAAGTAGATTTGCTTTGTGTCATTGTAATTTTCTTTTAGTGGTAGCAATCCATGTTTTTCAGTTCAGTTAGCACATCAACACATTAAAATATAGCACATCAAATGATAATCAAGCAACATTTTTTTAATATCATGTGTCCACCTAATCAACAATTAATATTCTAGGGTTATTAAAATCCGGTTAATTTATTACATGGCCATCAAGATGGTGTGAAATGATAGTCATTATAAAAAACATAATTTTTCATATAACTATAGTTTTTGTTTATATATACCGTGTTTGATTGATCTTTTAACACCTTCACAATTCGCTTTTTCTTCGTGCCTCACAATTTCTAAATGTACTCTCTCAATTTAAAAGAGTTGAATGCTTCTCCTCTTCAATTTATTTTAAAAAGTTGTGTTTCATCTTTAAATTAAATTATATAACTATTTCATCCTTAAATAATAATCATTTTAAAATATCATTATCAACAAATACTATGCGGAATGTTTTTCATATAACAAATGTAGTTTCATGATAAACTATATTCATGTTTCGTTTGTCAGGAAAAATATTTTACATAACTTTCAAGTAGTAACGAAATAAATATATAATTTACTTTAAGGACAAAATCCTATAGAATTTTTGGAACATAATTTGTAGAAAAATGTTTTGAAATAAAATTTTCATAACAAAGTTTTTTAAATAAAATTTCCAAAACACACTTTCTGAAATATATGAAATAAATTTTGGACATATATGATAACTTCCATTTTAGAACATATATTGATAGTACAACAATAGTGGTAACAACATTGATGATAATAACAACAATAGTAACATGGTGAGATAAAGATGATATTTTTACGAGAATGCAGTTAATAATAATGGAGTAAAAGCCTCACAAATTTACTTGCATTCTTTCCTTTCAAACGTTAAGAGGATCTTCACTCTAAATTTAAGTTGAGTAATTAGTAACTTTACTACAAGAAAAATTAATATTATCAATGGTTGAAATTCGTTAGTAATGTTCAAAATCTATCAATAAATTAAAATTACCGATGATCAAAAATTTATTGGTAAAAGTATCATCGGTAAAATTTATCGACGGAAAAAATATTTTGACGATAATTACAAAAAGAAAATCTATTAGTAAATTTCGTCTGTAATTACCGACGAAAACACCGTCTATCCCATTTTTCATCCCAAAATCCGTAGTACATCTCCTTCGTTCATTCCCATTTTTTCATATCAAAATTGTTTATTCTCATTCTTCATACCAAAACTAACTACGTAATATTTAATAGGGCAAGAACACTAAAAAATATTAGATAACACATAAACATAAAATTTATTCATTCATACTGAATTACAAAATAATCCTCATTTTACCATTTTTAGATTTCACCATTCCAAAAAATAAAAAATATATGTAGAAAAAATCATCTCCACCTAAACAATTCAACTGGTACCACCCAATACAAAATAATCCAGTTTTAACCACTTTCAGATTTCGTTGATTCTAGCAGCAACCTCTAAATCAAGAAAAATTAAAAAAAAAATTATATATAAGGAATCATCTCCACCCAACACTAGTCAACTAGTTCCACCCAAGGCCATTCATCCATTTCATAGGAGTATCAGACAACCACATCTACAACCATGACATGAGGGTTTCTAGAGAACACGCACCACCATGAAAGTGCAAACCTCTATCCCACAACTCACATGCACCTTGTTGTTGTCAACACATAGCCACCATAGTTTCCTAAAGAAAGTCACTCAACACCACTCACCTGTAGAAAAAACACAGATCTTGAAATAGCATGGAACCCAACGGCGTGCCTAGAAGAGAAACCAAGAAACAACCCTCGCACAAGGGAAGGCAGTGAGGGCACAACCAATCAACGGTAGTCCTGATCGCACGATCGAGGCGTAGTGGCAGAGGTGAGATGTAATGTTAGGGGAGACGGAGGGACTTCCCGTATCAGCGAACGTTGTTGACAACGACTTCATTTAAGTAACAAAGGCATGGCTGTAGACATGAAAATTTTGGTTTGAATGTGAACATGGCCGCAAGCTTAACGAGAGCGCTTGAGGAAGGGACAATAGCGACAACAAAATAGGTTTGGAGAATAAGTAGCTGCTAGGGTTTCTTTCATATTCATAAATTAATGAAATGGTCCAGCATTTGAATTCAACCCACATTTTAATTAAGGCTTTTAATAGATTTTTATAATATGATTTAAAACTGACTATAATTCTATTAGATTTTAGTACAACATAATTCGTGAGACCCACTTTTCTCTCTTAAAAACGTTGGGCCTGGCCTTGCTAAAAAGTAGCCAGCCCCCCTTGTTCCCTGAAACCACCTAGTTGCATGTTGGACTCTTGGCAAGCGTACCAAAAGTCAACTGTAGTATAATGATTTGAAGTAGGAGTGTTGAACCCACGAAGGAACAGATTCAGTTAAAATAAATAATTATCTCGATCAGCTTATATATACAGAAATTTTAATTTGATATGTCATTGGTAGTTAAACTAATTTGTATAAACATAATACAGTAAAAGATTGGTAAGAAAAACTGGGATTGAATTTCATTTATCTCCCTTGTCTGTAATCTGGATGAATATAATACATAACATCTAAAAATACCAATATTGATGCACACTCAAAAATCATTTATACTGATCCCTCGCGTATAAAATTCATAAGATTAGTTCCCTGAATATTGATTCCTCACATATTCTGCAAACTATCCAGCATTACGGTCGAGTGTTAAAAACAATTGATATATTGAGATCTATTCCTAGCATCACAGTATATCAAGTATCATTGTTCAAATCAGATTTTCAGAAATACTTTCTAGTCAAATCTAAAAATCAAAATCAAAACATCTATTGATCAAGTAGAATCAAGCATTAAGAACAGAACAATAATACCGATATTGAGTAAAAGCAGAAATGCTATATATAAATATCATCAGATTACATCCAAGTTCGAGTAGATTACATTGAATCCTAAAGAGGAAGATTAGCCACTCATGGTAGCTATCAAATCCTAAGAACTAAAGAAGAAGAAGAAGAAAATATGAATTGTGTTTGCTCGTGGTTGCAGCTCTACAGGTCTGTATTTTTCTCCAAATTCCCAGCTGCTTTCACTTTCCGATTCACGGAGTATTTATACTCCACGAAGGTCTAGCTCAAGATACCTAAGTCTCGCTTGAGCGAGACAGAATACTTCAAGCGAAAGAAAGCCTCTCGCTTGGGCGAGAAGTGTTGAAGCAAAGATCTCGCTTAGGCAAGAATGGCGGCAGTTACTTTAGCTTGAGCGAGCTTGTTTTGGTTTGAGCGACCTTGACAACATTTCTTCCCTATTTTCTCTGTTTCTTGCTTTCTCCTTTACTCCTTTTAAGTTCTTTCCTCTCTCTACTATATTTTACCTAAAATTTACACAAACTAGGGATCAAGTGACTTCTTTTCAACAAAAACTTGGAAGCATGTGATTGAAGCTCATTCTTTTCTAGATTTAGGGATAATCTATCATGATATAAACACAAATTACAAACAGAAGTGCCAACATTTCATATAAAAGTTACTCATTTTTGGCACTTATCACTGCCTTTTCACTTTCCATTATGCCTTCCACTCCTAAGACAACTCACTTACCCTCTCTTTTTTTTCTCCAATAGAGCTCTACTAGGGTTTGAGCAAGTTTCCCGTCCAAGCTAGTCAAAAGCTTTCTCCAAGTAAGTAACCTTTCAACCTCTATTACTTTCCGTTTTCAGCTCCTAAGCTCTGGTTCTACCTTAATCCCTATCTTGGTCTAATTTTCGTCCCCCATGTTTATATTTAAGCTCTTTAAGATTCCTGGTACTGGTGCTCCTTCCACTACGTGTTTCCTTCTCTTAAGCTTAGTTGACTCAAAGGTAAGGAAAGTTAGGGTTTGCATGATTTTTTTCAATATTCTGCTTGTTTTGGTTTTGTTTCATGTTTATATGGTTGGTTTGCTGCTGTGGTTGCCTAGAAAATGTTAAAACGTTGTTTGGCTTCGAATGTTTATTTGTTGCATGCGTGAACAGTGGAGAGAATTTATGTTTTCGCCCAAGCGAGCATGACTCGACTAAGCGAGAATAGAAGAAGCTCCCCCTGGTTTTTGCTTGAACTCGTAGGTGATGAGCTTTCGTTTTGAGCGACGAGTTATCTCGCTCAGGCGAAAAGGTTTCGCTTAAGCGAGGAATCACAAACACTTCAATGTTCCATTACTCGAACTCTTGCCGGGGCGAGAGCTTTTAGCTTGAGCGAGGGGCCCTTTTTGCTTGAGCGAGGGCTCATAGCTTAAGCGAGACTGGTGTAGGGACATGCTCTAACGCTGTTCTCTTTTATGTTTTGGTTGTTTGGTTGCATGATTGAGTTATTTACCTTAAGGGCATGAAGTATGATGTCATGTATGGTTTATGAGATTAAATTAGGCTGGGACTTTGTTGTACTGGATATGGAATGAATCATGGATTGATTGGTTGGTTGAGCATTGACATGAAATTATAATGCTTGAGATAAAATTGTGGTTCTGGTGTGAGAAACATAAATGTGGTATGAGATAAATGTAATTCCATGAATCTCTTAGTGAGATTTCATGGTGGTGTTGTAGTGTATATAATTAGATAAGGATTCAAGTAAGGTTGCATCTTGACACTCTAAAGAATCAGTTAGTATCACGTAGAGCAAACTGATTCTAGTGGTGAGAGTAGCAAGAGGCCCTAGTCTTTGGCAGGATAATGGCCCTAAATGGCTAACCTTGTGCGTGGTAGGGTGAAACTCATAGGCAATGGCTCTGCAGATTAGTAGAGGCCACCACAATTGCAGACATCCAGTGAATCTGATCTTATTATATGTATCCGGATAATTGAGTCATATAGTCCTGTTTTTTTGTTATCACATGATTGAATGCCTACTGTTTTGCCTGTTTAAATCTGCTTTATTTATCTACTTGCTATAACATGTTCAAAATTTCTTTTTACTCTAACTTACCCTTTTGCTTGCTATCTTCTTAGTTTTTATTTCTTATTTTTATTTGGTATCTTAACTTTGAAAAGTTTCATGATTGTCTTATACTAAATTAACATTTTTTTTTTCAATTTATTGCATTATATTTAATGAATTTGAAAATATATCACTACAAAAAAATCATTAATTATTGACGAAAAAAATTTGTTGGTAATACAAAAAATGATCAATCATTCAAATTTATTGACGAATTATTGATAACAAAAAATTTAATGGTGAAATGTTCATCTATAAATTTTATTGATAGATACAAAATATATGGGTAATTATTGGCGGTCAAAATCCATCAATAAATATACATAATTAATTATTGACTACCCAAATTCATTATAAATATCCGTCAATAAATATTCGTCAATAATTATTGAAAGATTTTTGTTGTTAGTAAATATCACGATTGAGTCTTTTTCTTCCGCCTCTTCTTCTTCTTCCATTTCCATTGTTTTTTTTTTCTTCTTCCTCTTTTCCTTTTCCTCGTCTCCTTCTCACCCCGTCCTCCTCTACAATTATTGTCTCACCTCTTATCTCTACCTCCTCTCGTCCTATTCCACATTCACCTCCTCTTCCTTTTTTTCTTCCTCATCCTCCACCTCTGGTCGCCAGTGTTGTCATGGCCTTTTACTACTACACTATTAGTGTTGTCATCGCGCCTTTGTCACCAACTTTTCCTCCTCCTCCTTCTCTTCTTCTCATCCATCACCACTTAATTTATAAAAAAAAAAAATCTCATCAGACTTTGCAAAAAAAATGCTACCCTTTTTACTAATAGATTTTATGACAAAAAAAAAATGTCAACAGTAAGAATTATTATTTATCGATGAATTTTATGACATTATAATTACTAACAAATTTTACTAATAGATTTTACACAAATTGATCAAAATCCAAAACAAGGAGTATGATATTATTTTACTAATAAAATTTATTGATCAGTAAATATTTTTGTCAACAATTAAAATTTTAAAATCTATTAATAAATTTATTGGTAAATTTGATTTTATCGACGAGTTTATTTTCGTTGTTAAAATTTCATAAATAATTACAAATTTTTAATGGTATTGAAAGTTAATGTATCATAATTTTTATCTATGCTTTCTGAGATTTTCGTGTAATCCTGCTCTGGTTCATTTTATATGTAAGTAATTAAAATTTGATTAATTGCTTTTATATTAAGATTCAAACTCAAATAATTCTTAAACAATTTGAATTTGAATTCAATATGTTAATTACCTATTCTTTAATTGACAATCTATCATATGAATGCGAACACGATTAAAACTGTTAGTATGATAAATTAAAAGAAAGGATTAATCTATACCTTTTTTTTAGACTTGGAAAATCAAACTAAAATTAATACTGAGGAATTATAAATCCAACTTAACCACTTCTTTTATATATTATATAAAATAGTTGTTTAATTTTTTAGTTCTACATAAGGTGTGATGTCTATGTAGGATAAGTACTAATCTTGGATTGTTTATTGAACATGAAAATGTGTGCGAATAACATGTCAATCATTTTTCAATTTTGTTCAACATTAGTAGTTGAATCTCATAGAAGAGGTAGGTAAAGAGATTGCATTAAACATGTGCTAGTTCATTGCTTCTTTCTCATCCTATATGTAAAATTTGAGTACCACGTATAGCTAATCTAATATTTTGTAGTGATTTTTAAGTAAAACAAATTTTAATTAAACCATTAATCGTAATTTTTTTTAATGATGAAGTTTCAATCTAACACATGTTACCAAAAATAAAATCTTATTATTACTAACTATTTGAGAATTTTATAGATATTCTCAAATTTGAATAAGTTAATGTTATATTATTACTTGTTTATTTTTAGACAAATTTATCATAGGAGATATTCTTAAAATATTGAATGCTTATTTTTCTTTATTGGGTTTATAAAATTTTCTTACTAATGCTATATATAGTATAATTCTTTATTTAACTAAATAAGTAAATTAATCGTCTACTCCAATATTGTAATTTAATTTAAACATATTAGTCGAAGTCCCAAATCACCACCAACCCACTTCCAATTATGTAGCATTTAATCTTTTGGTAAACTTTCTAACTCTTTCCTTTTATCCTAAGAAAAGATGTGAAACACACATACACATAAATACACTCAAAATTTTTATTACAAAATTGTGTTTTTCTTTTTGACAGTATCTTACCATAGTTTTACTTTCATAAAGAAAAAAAGTATTATCAACAGTTTATCCATCACAATAGGGCCGTTGGTAAAAATTGCAAATTTTGTGCACATTTCTAAAAATACAAAAATTAGCTACTGGGACATCGATAATTTTGATATTTATTTAAAAAAATTGAGTGTTATTAATGACTTCATCATTATTAATTTAATTTCTTTTAGCCAGTAACAAATGGATTTATTTTTTATAAATAATTAATTTAGTTCTTAAACTTTTAAAGTTACGGCAATGTTTGAAATAACAAATATTTATTTAGTTTCCAAGTGTCTAGGAAGTGTAACAATAAATTTGTTTGGATAAGTTTTTTTATTAGTATTTCCAGAAAAAAAAAGTCATAAGAGGAAAAATACATTTCTTTATAAGTTAAAATTAGTTTGTTAATTTGAATAATTTATCAACTTTTTAGTACTTAATAGCTTTTAAAAAAAAATACTTATCAATAATTATTTTTTTAGTCATTACGGTTCTTTTTTTGATTAATAAGTACACTACAATTAGCAACATTTTTAATATTAAAATAAAGTGACGATTAAAATTTAGATATTATTAAAATATAGATATAATAATTATAAATATATTAACAAAAAGATGCAAAACTTAAATAAATTCTAACTAAATTTATAATAATTGTAAAAGTTAAATATATAAAGAATGAAACAAAAAAAAAAAATTATTAAAAACACTATCTTCAAATAACTGATTAAAATTTAAATAAATTAAAAATCTATTCTTGAAATATTGAATTTGAATCACATATATTATAGAATTTTTCTATTTATAATTGTGTATGTGTCTAATAATGTACTTTCTCTTAATTTTGGATTATTTAGTCTCTGATATCCACCATGGGTCACACATACAACCAAGAACAGAGGATATCTATCAATGGTGGCTTGTTTTACCTACCCCCAATATTATCACTATGACATCATTCCTAATACTTCCCCTATAATTGTTTTTTATTTGTAAAATAATTTATTTTTTTTAAATATTTGTTCATAGATCCAACTTGAACTGTGATTAATTTAAGTTTTAAATTAGATTTGATGTAAAATTAAGATAAATTCAGGTTATATTTTGGGCTGTCCTAATCTGATTTAGAATTCTACAGTCTTATAAAACATTTATAATGATATTATTTTATTTACCATGAAGTTTGTTAATGGTAAAATGTGTCTTAAATTTCAATTTTATGTTGAAAAATGATATTTTGATAATTAAATTTTAAAAACTTTTTTATAACTTAAAATAATATCTTTTAAATAATTTTAAAATATAAAAAAATAAAAAATTATTATTTTATATTATAGGAAAAAATTATCAAAATTTAATTATTAAAAGATCATTTTCTTATCTTAAAATATCATCTTATATATTTCAGTCAAATTTAAATTTAATCAGTTTAGTTTGACAAAATTTTGAATTGAATGAAGACAAGTTTAACTAGTTAGACAAATATTTTAATCTAAGTAACTGAAAACCATACTGATAACTTTCTGTCACTGGAGATTGACGTAACCATGGATAATACCAAAACAGCGGCATTTCTGACAGTATTATGAGGATACCAGCAACTTTCATCTGTATATAGTAAACTCTTTCTTTTTTTTCTATTGTAACTTTATGATAAACAAAAGGGATAAATAATCATTTTTTCTTGTATGTTTAATAAAAAGTTATGAATACATTATTACTTTAGTTAAATATTAAATGATCATTTATATGAAGAACTGTTAGAAGAAAAAGAAATGACTGCAGAAGTAAACAAGGTCAGTAATAAAAGTTTATCAGATTCAGCAAGAAATCAACATTCCAGAGCCAATGAGAATGAGCCACCCTTTTGAAAATTCATTGTTCTTCCATGGAATGGAATTAATGTTTTCTGAAGTTTTACTCCAACAACCACATCCTGAACCCCACACACTAGAGAGAGAAAGAGAGGAAGTCATTTTCCATGTAGAAGTTCCGTTCTGTCATAATCTCCAAACTCCAAACTCTGCATAACAAACAGAAGAACTTCGTGTGGAGGCAAAGCCAAGAACACGCCAAAGTGTTTGTTTTTTTTAATATTTTTTTTCTTTTGCATTCATTTTTCTACCCTTTTTGCCTTAACGTGCCTTCTTGAGAACCAAGTCAATAGACTAAAACTTGAAACAAACAACATGGTCCTTCTCAGTCTTATGTCTCTTTCTCCTTAACAACCCCCTCCTCTCATAGCCCTCCACAGCAATATTAAAAGCCTCAAACACCCTCATTGTCATGCTGCCTGTCCCAAATGCTAAGCAAGGTTAGGTGAAGATAGCAACGTTGGGCAGCATCAAAAACCTTCCTTTTTGCAGAATAACCTGACGTGGGATCTTTAAGTTTTTTCAGCACTGTCATTGATCAGATGGTGAATTTTGTCAAATGAAAACAACTAAAACTACTGGTTGAAGAGAAGGGACTCTGGGTGGTGTTGGTGTGTTTCCACTTTTTGGTGTTGCCTTGCCTTGTTGTGTTTTGGAAAAAAATGTTGCTGCAGATATCACCAAGTTTGAGGCATGTCACTGTGCTTCCGGGAAAAGGGTTGAAGGAATTTATCAAAGTGAAGGTTGCATCAAGGAGGCTATCTTATCGGATGCTCATCTATTCACTCTTGTTCTTCACATTCCTTCTTAGGTTTGTGTTTGTTCTCACAGCAGTGGATAACATTGATGGAGAAAACAAGTGTTCTTCCATAGGTACATTATCAACCTCTCTCTCTCTCCCTCTCTTTCACACACACTCACATACAACACAACACAGAATTAATGTCACAATCACTAGCTTACAAAACTCACACATGCATGAACAGAAACATAAAGATGTGACTCCGTGAATGAGGCTTCATTTTTCAGTATATCACTGCATACATGAACTTTTCATGATTTATGAATGGCTATATTTATGGCTGAATTCAAAGTTTAATGATTATTGATTAACGGCACTTTTATAAATTGAAGGACTTGAATTTTGGCTACTTATCTATATTCATTTTTCCTTTGCTGAACTGGAATTTTTGTAATATGTATTTGGCACTGTATTAATGTGGTAAGATTCATCATTGGTTACTGTTGGGTAAACTTATGTCCTGCTATTGTATTTTCTTTTGATGCTATGTTACAAAACCTGGTATGAATTCAACAATTGGCAAATATCAAATTCTAAAGATAATGATACATTCTGTAACATTTTGAATTTGAAACAAGTGCACGACTCTTTGAAGTCTAGAAATTATAAATTCCACCAGGTATTTTATTTGTGCATGTTGATGACCTTTTGATTAACGTTGCAGGTTGCCTGGGAAAAAAATTGAGGCCAAAGATTTTGGGAAGAAGTCTTGAATCAAATGTAATGTTCCTAACTCATACTAATTATATTTGTCATGTGAATCTACATGGTAATAATTGACCAGAATTATCTATTGGTAGCTGAAACTGAGACTTGTTTGTGATAGGTCCCAGAAGTAATATACAGAATATTAGATCAACCCCTTGGAAAAGATGAATTAGAGCAAAAGACTGATATACCTCAGACTTTGGAAGAGTTCATGGTCCAAACAAAGGAAGGTGGATATGATGCCAAGACATTTGCAATTAAACTAAGAGAAATGGTACTATTTTCCACTCTTTCAAACTAGAGCAATTAGAAAACTAATCTAAAAACAAAAGTAACAACTTTTTTTCAAGTTGAAGTTCCCACTTAAAATCTGAACATTTTCTTAGGTGACCCTTATGCAACAAAGAACCAGAGAAGCCAAAGTCCAAGAGTACCTATACCGTCATGTAGCATCAAGCAGCATACCAAAACAGCTTCATTGCCTTGGCTTGAAGCTAGCCAATGAGCACACAAACAATGCAGGTGCACGCCTTCAGCTACCCTCTGCAGAACTTGTCCCTGCTCTTGTTGACAACAACTACTTTCACTTTGTACTTGCCTCCGACAATGTGCTCGCTGCGTCTGTGGTTGCAACATCACTTGTTCGCAACAGTTTGAGACCTCAGAAGGTTGTTCTGCACATAATTACAGACAGAAAAACTTACTATCCCATGCAGGCTTGGTTCTCCTTGCACCCTTTATCACCTGCCATAATTGAGGTCAAGGCACTGCACCACTTCGATTGGTTTTCAAAGGGAAAGGTGCCTGTGCTGGAAGCAATGGAAAAAGATCAAAATGTGAGATCGAAGTTCAGAGGAGGATCATCAGCTATTGTTGCAAATACCACTGAGAAGCCTAGAGCAATTGCAGCAAAGCTGCAAGCACTTAGTCCTAAGTATAACTCAGTAATGAATCACATTCGCATACATCTTCCAGAGGTACAAGAGTGATGGAATCATGAAGAAAATGTTTACCTTTTTTCTGTGATGATGCTTACTGCCATAATACATTTTTCAATGCAGCTTTTCTCAAGTCTTAGCAAGGTGGTCTTCCTTGATGATGACATTGTGGTACAAACTGATCTTTCACCTCTTTGGGACATTGACATGAATGGAAAAGTGAATGGAGCAGTAGAAACATGCAGTGGAGAAGATAAGTATGTTATGTCAAAGAGGTTGAAAAGCTATTTGAACTTTTCACACCCTTTAATATCCCAAAATTTTGATCCCAATGAATGTGCTTGGGCTTATGGCATGAACATTTTCGACCTTGATGCTTGGAGAAAGACCAATATAAGCTCTACATACCATTACTGGGTTGAGCAGGTACATAAATATGTACATAATTAATTACTTTGGATATGTTAAAAACTAAATTTCAGTCCCCATTTTGGAAAAACATAGTATAATAACACATAATCTGTGTTATGTTTTATTATGCAGAATATAAAATCAGATCTCAGTTTGTGGCAGCTAGGGACATTACCACCTGGATTAATAGCATTCCATGGTCATGTCCACACTATTGATCCTTTCTGGCACATGCTGGGATTGGGATATCAGGAAAGTACAAGTTTTAGTGATGCTAAGGATGCTGGTGTTATCCATTTCAATGGCAGGGCAAAGCCATGGCTAGATATAGCTTTTCCCCATCTAAGGCCACTGTGGACTAAATACATTGATTTCTCAGATTACTTCATAAAGAGCTGCCATATCAAGGCATTGTAACTTTGATCATGAGAAAAAAAATGGGTTTTTTTGATGAGTGGAATGAAGGGTATTTGCATATAGAAGAAGATGGAAATGAGAGGACTTCTTCAAAGCATTTGCCCATCCACCACCACCACAAAGAAGTGGCAAGACATGTTGATGCACCCTTTTGTTTCAATTTTCCTTTTTAACTATTCAGTTGAAATTCTTTTTCTCTTCAATCCGCAATGTAAGTATGAGTATTTGTAGATCATATATATAAGAAAATGCAGTTCTTTGGAAAACGAACATCCAACTTAATGGATTAAGATGCAAAATGAAGAAATAAAAGTTTTGGAAGAGACAAGGAAAAGACCACTGAAAATCTTTTGAAACGGTTACTTTATATACAAAATTAACGGTGTTCTTAATCTCCATGCTTAAATATAAAATTAGAATTGTCCTTATCTTAAAACTTTATACATTTTGACTAAACTTTAAAAATGAATTTAGAAAAAAATGTATATAATTATTTTAACTCAATAATGTAAGGCCCAATCTTTTCTGCTCATTTTAGTTTAGAGGTTATCTAATCTTGTGGGCCTAAATGGGGTTGGCCCAACCCAAAATCTGACCTAAGGTACCCCAGAACCCTAACTAGTAATCACACTTCGTAAAACAGATCCCTCAAGTCTCTTAGAGCAGCTGCCGTCATCCTCTGCTAGGGTTTGGAGTCGTCATAGCATTTGCAAGCTCAGCCTCGTTCTTCCGTTCCGCGTAAGTTCTTCCTAACTCAGACTCCATGTTCTTTTGTGTCCTGTATGTTCCCAGTTAGAGTTTCCCTAATGAGCTTGTGTCGGAACCTGTCCACTGTTTTTTAGCTCGCAAAGCTGTCCCGTGAGCTATTGATTGATCTTCACTGCTCGAGTGTCAAAGCTGTAGCTAACCCAGGTACGGGAAGTTAGGATTTCAAGTTATATTGGTTGTGAACTGTTCTTGAGCTTGTTTGTTGTTTGTATGGATAAATCACTGTTTTGATGCGTGGAGTTCTTTGCATGATTTGTTGGTTTAGAAAAACACATATGTTGCAGGCGAATCAGGGCGAGAACTGTTAATCTCGCCCAGGCGAGTTCGGGCTCACCTAAGCGAGTCTGACAAAGGCTCGCCCAAACCTCTTTCTCGAAAAGTCGCCCAGGCGACCTGCTCATCATTTTTGAGCGAGCGAACCACTCGCCCAGGTGAGAGGGGTCTCGCCTAAGCGAGATCCCGTAGTGGTTCCTGTTTCTTGTTTCGAGCCCTCGCCTGGGCGGAGGGGGACTCGTCTGAGCGAGACTTTCTCGCCTGAGCGAGGCCCTCCCTCCTGAGCGAGGGGCTGGGCGAGACAGTGTGTGGTTTGGTTGCCTTGTTGCCTTTGGATGAGTGGTAATTGCTTGGGTATGCTTGTATGTTGAGATGTATGTATATATATATATATGATGGATCGCCATGTATGTGTGACATGATTCTGAATGGAATGATGGGTATTGTGAAAGTTCGGCATGTGAAACTTATGAGTGAGTTGGAACTTATGGGACATGCTATTGATATGAGATGAGACCCTATACTCATGGGGTGGTGGTGATCAATGGTATGGATTCAACATGCGATACGAATGAGGTGTTATTTTGTTGAGGTTGACATGGGATTGTGAGCATGATTAATATTCTCTTATTGTTGATTTATGCCTGTTGGGTCCGTGTCAGTGCGTAAGTCCTTGGGGATCTCTAGGTGAGATTCCCAGGGTAGCGCTTCAATGGTCGGGACGTAATTCCATGGCCCCTGTTAGTGGGTGTCCATGGTGGTGCCCCATCGGTATAACTAGGTAATGATTCTAGGTAAGGATTGCATCCTGACACTCTAAGGGGTCAGTTAGTCTCACTTAGAGCGGACTAACCCCTGTGGTGAGAGTAGTAGGAGGCCTGAAATCCATTAAGGGCTAACCTTGTGGTGAGGGAAATTTGATTCATTGTAACACTTGTAACACATAGCTCGGGGGTGAGCAGCTCGAGTGTGAGCAGAGGTATCCACCACAAGTGCAAGCATCCGCTGAATCCGACCAAGGTATCCACCACATGCTTGGATGATGTATGGACATTGAATGGTGAGAACTATATTTTGACTGTATGATATGTCTTGTTGGCACTAGCTTACCCGGTTTATTATATGGTTGTCTTGTATGTAGTTCTTCTTTCTTGCGATGATCATCAATTCAATTGATAGGAGCATATGGGCGAGGTTCCAGAGGTTAGCAAGGAAATGGAGATTCCGCTGCATAGTCCGCGTGGACTAGTTTATATTTCTGTATGAGTTTATTTAGGGTTGCAACCCATGTATCTGTTCGTCTTTAGTTCTACGCACTCTAGTTAACATGGGCATCGTGGTGTGCCATGGGTTGTATGGAGTTGAGTTTTTAAACTCCCAGACCGCGCTTTTATGTTATCTTTCTCGTGACATTCCTTTAATTTCACGTACTGAATTAAATGGGGTGTTACATTTATGGTATCAGAGCGGTCATTCCTTAGGTCGGTGGACTTGGATGTCCGCTTAGCTTTCTCTGTGTCTTCTGAGTGTTCTTAGTTAAATTCTTGTCTTTACCGAGCCTAACCAAGTGATTTTCTGTGTGCCAGTGGACTATGGCACCTCCTCGTAAGACTCCGCAATCATCCCAGGGAGACGTACCGGATATCGCCAGAGCCATAGAGGCGATGGTAGCGGCTATGGCGCAGCAGAGTGCTGCGATGATGCAGCAGCATGAGGCATCCATGCAGCGACAGGCGGCGTCGCTTGAGCAGCAGTAGGCAGTGATGCAGCAGATGGAGGCTGCGAGGGTAGCTGCTGAGGATGCTCATCGGCAGCACATGGAGGCCCTCCACCAACTGGAGGAGAATAGGGCGGCTGCCCCTGTGTTTGGTCCTGAACCACGACCTGCAGTCAGGGAGTGGAGTATGGAGGACTTTCTGAAGCACCACCCGGCGAAGTTTGATGGGAAGACCAGTCCTGACGCCGCAGACCAATGGCTGAAGGACCTGGAGCGCATTTATGACTCCAAGATGTGCCTCGGGGAGAACAGGTTGGCGTTTTTAGTGTACATGCTCACGGGGGAGGCAGAGCATTGGTGGAGCAGCACCAGATCCATCCTAGAGGAGAGGGATGAGCTAGTGACATGGGAAACTTTCAAAGAGAGATTCCTCTCAGAGTACTTCCCCGACAACATCCGGTACGCCAAAGAGGTGGAGTTCCTCCAGTTGACCCAGGGAGGGAAGGCTGTGACTAAGTACGCTGAGAGGTTCAAGCACCTCAGCCGTTCTATACAATGCCACTTGACGAGGAGTGGAGATGCCGTAAGTTTGAGAACGGCCTTAGGAGAGATATTCGCTTGATGGTGGCACCCTTGTCCATCAAGGATTTTGCTGCTCTGGTAGAGAAGGCTAGAGTAATGGAGAAGATGAAGCGTGAGGTGGAAGGTCAGCGCCCACAGCAGCCACAACCGCCTCAGCGGATCGGTGGACCGTCTGGGTCCAAGCCCAGGCATGAGGAGCGGAGGAGACCATATGACAGACCTCACCATCAGCCTCAGGGGTCTAGGAGCTTTTCTCCCCAGCAGGGCCGAGCTTAGTGCTACATTTGTGGAGGCCCTCACCTGAGGAGTTCTTGTCCACGCATGGAGGGTTACCGCAGGTGCAACAACTGTGGCAAGGAAGGCCACTTTGGGAAGGATTGTCCCACCCTTGCTAGGGCAGCAACACGCCCTCCAGTTCAAACTCCCCATCAGCATCAGAGGAGGGACAGAGGCAACAGGCCTCAAGCGACGGGCAGAGTCTATGCCGTGACCGGAGCAGAGGCCGCAGGTTTAGGTAACCTTGTTATGGGTTATTGTGTGATTTCTGGGATGAGGTGCTGTGTGTTGTATGATTTTGGAGCGACACACTCATTTGTGTCATTTGCTTGTGTGGAGCGTTTGGGTCTGCCGGTGCGCGAGCTGTAGTGTGAACTTGCAGTATCTATCCCGGTGTCGGGTTTGGTCAGGACGTCGTCCTTATGTGCTAGGAGTCCAGTATTTTTAAGATGTAATTTTGATTTAGAGAAGAAAATAAATAGGTTAAAATACTCCGTTGGTCCTCGTTTTTGTCGCAGAATCTCAATTTGGTCCTCGTATTTTTATTAGTCTCAATTAGGTCCTCATTTTTGTAAATTAGTATCAATTAGGTCCTTTCCGTTAGTAGATATTCAGGCACTCCAACTTTAGACCAAATTTTACTTTTATATAATGTTATGATTATTTTTATTACAATTGATATTTTTATTAAATATTTTAATAATATTAATTATATTTAATATTAAAATTTTAAATATATTTTTTTATTTTTTTTAAAATTATTTTAAAATTTTACATTTAAATTTATAAAATTGTTATTTTTAAGCCAACTCTAAAATATTGTTGATATTGAATATTATAAAAATATTTCGAATATAAATTTATTAATCTATATATTTATAATTTTAAAACAAAATTTAAATAAAGTTTAATGTAAAATATAAATTTAAATAAATTAAATTTTGTTAAAAATATGTAATAGAAATATAACTTGTAATAAAAGTATAAT
>Ga0209589_1005240_pt1 | contig 22048 bp, 8 predicted proteins | sample CowpeawhiteBW_FD_187525 | JGI IMG/M metagenome (GOLD analysis project Ga0209589, IMG submission 187525) | Root nodule microbial communities of legume samples collected from California USA - Cow pea white BW (SPAdes) (version 2) | ecosystem: Host-associated > Plants > Roots > Nodule | place: USA... | reverse complement strand
ATATATATATATATATATATATATATATATATATATATATATATATATATATATATATATATATATATAATTTCAAACTCTTGTGTATTTCTTAACAAAATTTTGAAATGTGATAATTTTCTTATCTAGATTTCAAAATCCGTTATCTATCTAAAATGTGAGGGAGGGAGTGCTTGTCGGTAGACAAATATAAGACGAGAGAAAAAATAGTTTTTACCGTAGTTAAAAAATCAACGGTCATTTAGAGTATTTTGAAAAAACAATTGCGGTTGCTGAAGATGTGAGGAAAAAGCCCCTGTAAAAGAATCATGGATCTGAAAACCTCAAGGAACAACTAAACCAAATTTGAAATCCAGAAACGTAAATGAACATATTAAAGCTTCATGACCCTAATGCAGGTACAATGAATCTTGGCGCAAAGAAAAACATATTTAAACAAACCAATGAAAATGTGTACATATGATTTATTAGAATTTATACTCTTTCTTTAAGTCTGCTACCCTAAAAACATGATGAAAAATTAATCTTCACTAGGTTTATAATATACCCTAAAATCACCATTAGAGAAACAAATATATTATATGATCAATTTGTGTTTAAAAAAGTTTGATTAATAAATGCACTTGAAGGGAATCGTTTTGCGTCGCAATTCTGTGTAAATATATATTTGTGTTTATTCCCAATTTGTTAGTATAAAAATAATTCATATGTGCTGATGTCGAGTTCAAATACCATGGGATTTGTTAATCTTAAGAATTCAGTTTCTTACGTGAAGTTTTAGTAAAGTAAAGTTTAGAAAAATAATATTTTTTTAAATGATATCAACTCAATCACATAAGAGATTTAGAATGTAAAAGTACCTTGCAGTGAATTCAAAAGTATAATATAAAAATTATTTAGTTATGAATTAGTTATCTTAAAAATCAGACCAATAATAGTTTGTAATTGATTAATAGTATTAAAAGAGTTTAACCTAAAAGTCATTTAATATATATTCTGTTTAAATTATTTAAGGCTTGGCTATAATTTTTTCAATAAAGCTTCACAATACAATTATATATGAATTTGAATTAACTTACGTATAAATTAATTTGTATAGGTATCTCATATCTTTTTCCTAAATTATATATTTTTATAATTTATGTTGAATTTACTTAATTGGTAAATTTATTTATTTTTTAAATTGTGAAAATGTTTCTTTTTTATTTTGATTAAATTAACGTATAGATTATTGGTATAATTTTTCGAAATTATGATTTTATTTATTTTTATTTAAGTTGATTTTAAATTATAGAAAATTTATATATTTTGTAAAAAAACATGAAAATGTGTGTCTTTTATTTCGATTAAAATGAATTTCTATTTTCCGCTTTGCCCTGCGCAAACTGTGGGTATCGAGAATGGTCAACTATGAAAGTCAGTCAAATGTATAATTTATTTCGTGGAGTTTGGGGTATCCAAATCTGGTGGTAACTTGGTTAGTGTGTGTTTGTTTATTATGTGCTTGAAGTGGAAAATAATAGAGTTTCTTTATTAATTAAAAATATATTAGAAATATGACTCACCCATTAAAAGTGGATTCATCATTATGCTTTATTAATAATATCTCTTTATAAATTTTCATTTATCACTTTTCATTCCAATTATTTATTACTTTTTTTAGTTGAAAATTTGATATTTTTAAATATAATTTTGTATAATAATGTTTGAAAGTTTGATTTATTTGTTTTTTAAATTATATAGGTTAATATTCTGAATTTTTACATATTATTTGTATAATATCACTTTTGAATTGTGGTTAATGTTTGGTAAAATAGATAAATATTTTAATTTTTTTATAATTAATATATAAAATAAGTTTGGGGAAAAATGTTTAAATAAATTTATCTAACTCATCAACTTACGGTAGATTGGATTAAATTATAAATTTTTTAACTTATCAAAATACTAACACCATTAAATTGACTAAATTTTAACTTAATTAGTGTGTAGTGAATCATATTTTATGAATAAAATTGACTCAGTTTAATATCTCTAATTATCTACACTTACACTACAAAAATATGAAATTCTAAAGGAGTTTATTAATTAGGGTTATAATAACTTCTAAAAAGAAATAGCCATATAGTAGAAGTTTTAGAAATTCTTATTAAGTGATAGAGTCTTTTTTAAGAAATCCAAGTAAAATTTGAATTTTCACCTTTTTTTTCATTTTTTCTCTTTTCATAAATTTTTAAATTTTTAATTTGGTGTTCAGACTCTCTCCTTCTGAAAGTATTAAGTAGTAGCTTTTGCATGTCTCCTTGCGTGTTTGAAGCTTTTTTTGTTCTCCTTCATCACTTTTTGTTCATCACTTTTTGTTCTTATCAAAGTGTTTGAAGCCCTAAGTAATAAATTTGTCGTTCTCCATGCTTTCTCTTTCATTTCACACCATTCTTTCTCTTTCTATTTTATCAATCTTCTCCTTCAATTCACTTTGTGCTTTCATCTCCAGTGTCACTGTGTCATCTACATCATCCCCTTGATTTGAATTTTGATTTTGTCTCCCTACTTCTATCGATTTCTAAACCTTAGTATGCCCAGAGTTTGTTGCATTTAATGAGTTTTTCAATATCAGACATTACTTATGCAATAGGTAGACTCAGTAGGTACACTTAATATCTTGACTAAGAACATTAGGATGCACTTGCAAAACTTATGAGATACTTTAAGAGGTTTAATAGATTACACCATTGAATAAAGTGGATATCCCATTGTACTAGAAGGGTACAATTATACTAATTGAATCTCTTATTCAAATAAGACAAAAATTGACTACTAGTTGTGTATTTACACTTGTAGTGTGGTTTAGTTACATGGAGACTAGCTAGACAAACAATTATTCCAAAGATCAATAATGGAATAAGACGTTGTTGCTCTTAAATTGGTTAGTAGTGAAGCTAAGTATTTGAAAAAAATTCTTAGCCAATATTTCACTAGGAATGAAACCAAGCCCATATGTATCAATACATTGTGTTTTCTAATCACTAATATTTATAGCTAAAAACAAAAACTACAATGGAAAGAACACACATATACAAACGAGCCAAAATTTGGTGATGTAGTTGCTAAAGAGTGGAACAATTTTCATTGGCTATGTGAAATCAGAACAAAATCTAGTGAATCCTTTGACAAAACCTATACTTTGTGTTTGGATGAGGAATTTCAACAATTCCAAGAAGTTGAAATACATAGTATTTGAATTACTTTCAATTGAATTCCCTTTACTTCTTAAATAGTTTATTTGGATGGAACAATTGAAATATCTTAGATTCATTTCCTTATTTTGATAAATCCATTTAATTTCTATGTAAAGTGGGATCTCTTGCATGAGATCTTGGCAAGATTTCTATAGCACTCATGAATATTTGATACGTGCATTACCTAGTAAGTGCAACACAATGATAGCAACAAGAGTTGTGGGTGTGTATTGTAATTGGTAAGTCGTTGACACACACTAAGTGTTTTTTGGTTTATATAGCTTGTTATACCAACTAAATTGTGTTAAGTTTCTTATATAATTTGTTGTACAAGCTTTGATGCATTACATCTTATAAGAGACCCATGATTTTCTTCTTTCATTTTTCTATCTCTTTTGCAACATGTGGAGGGTTGTTATAAAAACAAATTTGTACATTGCAATAGAGAAAAATAGTACCTCACTTGCAAAACTCTCTTCCTTGCATATGTGGTATGTTCCTCCATTATCGGTGAAGATATTTGCATCTCGCTATTGATCTCCAAGTAATGCTTTGCAGTTGAGTAGTTGCCACTAGTCACAAGTATATTCTCCAAATTGTGCAGATTTATTGTGCACACCTCAAAAGCTTTAGTGACAAGTTCTAGTTTTGATTTCATAACACATTTGTTGTTTCAGATCTTTCTTTGTGGATTGATATGGACGTTGTAACCCTCTAGCTTGTGACCATGCGAGACAAGCTTTCCCTTCACTATAAATAGATCCTTTTTTGCTCTTTCGAAAAACTATACTCATTCATCTTCTCTGCATTTCTATTATCACCTTTTCTTATTTTATTATCCTAGTATTTATTACTTATAAAGGTTCATCTTGCTAATTTCTAAGATCCCAAGAAAATATGAGAAATTCTTACTGTATCTTGAGGGATTTGCATAACAAGTTGCGAATAAGTCCTTAAGGACAATGAATATGCACGACTCAAGAACTCCATTTAGTTCATGTTTATGTTAGCATTTACAACAATATATGCCTTTGATAAGCTTATGCTTGAGATGCATAATAAGATACATCTTGAAGCTCTTAGGCCCATGAGAAAAACATAGTGATTAGCCTTTGTTGGGGCCAATGACTAGACCTAAGTCATCAAGGTGTCTTTCTTAAGAGATGTGCTTTCTTTCCTAAATTATTTTTATTCTTTTCTATGATCAGTTTACTTTTATTTTTAGTGTTTAAGTTAATCCATTTTTAGAGAGATTAACAATTGGACATAAGATCTTTTTGATAATCTGTTTTTTTCCTACTCTTTAATTATTTGTTATTATATTAAAAGAAAAGATTTTAATTGAACTTTAATATTAAAAAGGAAAAAATATTTTAGAAGAACGGTTTTTATTAACAAACCAATTTACTCTCTCAGGGCTCGTCACGTTTTTCATTATAATGAACCTTATTTAACAATAACTTATATGCAATGAACATAATAGAAATAAGATAAATGACTGCAAAATTCTCCATGCACCTTTATATTTTGTACCTCCCCTCCATAAGGGTAGTAAAATGCAAATTTTCCCTTGATAAAAAAGTAAATAAATGTATTTTGGAATGTAGAATTCGAATATAAATTTGTATTTTATAGATTGTTTATTTCAAAATACATTTTTTTATATTCTAAAATATAAATTTTGCATTCCAAAAATATACATTTTAGAATGTAAAATTTTGTATATATTTTGAAATATGAAAAAGAATTTAAAATTCTCAATTATATAATTCGAAAACCAAGTAGATTGTACAACTTAACACTAAAACACAAATGAGAAGTCAACAAAAATACATTACCATTTAGGAACCACCACCACAAACTTCAAAACTAGAGCTGTCAAAATGGGTTGGAATCAACGAATCAATCCGGCTCACCACGGGTTCGGACCGAGTTGGGTTGAAATTTTTTTACAAATATCAATATTGGTTAATTTTTTACCTGGCTCACCTGGGTTGAACCTGTGGTGAGCCAACGGCTCACCAACAGTCAAATACATGGTCACACATTGTTTTTTATTAAGTTGGGTTTTGCATTTGAGTCATGTTAAGTTATTTTTTTTAGCCAACACATAAATAATTTGTATTTTTTTTTATTTTTATTTGAATTTGGATTGTATTAAAATTTATTTAGATTTTAATTATAATTATAATTTAATTTTGACTGAAAAAAAAGTAGTACTTTTTTAATTAAGAGAACCCGTGAACCCACCTGTTTAACCCACCAACCCGTGGTGATCCGGACCAGATTCGAATTTTTTTGACTCACTAATAAATAAGCCGGGTTAGATTGGCTCACGAAGTTATCAACTCGTGGTGAGTCGGACCGGGTTATCCATTTTATCGGCTCTATTTAAAACACTCATTGTCTAAATTTATTTCAAAATGGTAGTATTGGTATTTTGAAAAGTAAGCGGAGTGCACGTGGAAAACATGGGAGTGCAGGATGAATTTGTCTAAATAAGTCCTCAAATCTTGTTAAGACCGAGTAGGATCGACTCTGATCTCAAGCACTACTGCATCTAATAAATAAATGGCAATAAGATGGGAATCAAAATTAGGAAAAAATACAATACTTCAATTACCATCAGATATACGCAATTGAATTTAATTAGTTTGACTATTAAATAATTTAATAAAATTAGAAATCCAATTTTAATTGAAAAACATTACTAACAATAGCAGTGAAACTGTATCTAAATTTTATATTAAATGAAAACAATGAGAGCGATTGATATAAGTTTCTTTTTAACAAGTGTAGACAAAATCTTGATTCTAAATGGCAACAACTGAAATATATTAATCTCTAAAAACTATGACAGCAGACACATAGTTTCCTCATAGCCTCCTTCTGGAAGGTGAAATGCAATGCAATTTGCAAAACATATTTCTAAACTCACTATAGTTTTTTTTTTTTTATATATATAAAATAATTTAAGGATACTAATTAAAAATTTAATTTTCTTATTAAAATAGATGATATTTGTCATTCTTTTATCATAAATGAGTAAAAGTTGTATGACATGGGTCAATTTTGACGACCTTCAATTACAATGAAATGGCAACTTTAACGAAGTTATGAGTGCAATCCCAGGCTGCTGCTTTTTGTATTACTATAAATTAATTCAAATTGATAAATAGTATATAAATGTGTGTTCTTCACTTCCATATGGTGTGTTTAGTTGTGGAGTGATAGGGTTCAATTTCCATGGATTCAATGTCTCTCATGTCCTCTCCTAATGTCTCTTCATTCAGAACTGGTACTTATATCTCTGCTTTTCTGTCAACAATTTCTTTCTCATTATATTTCAACCATTTTTGGTTAAAGCTTTGGGTATTTCTTTTATCATTTTTCAATAAACATTTTTGCTTACTAATTTGGTAACTGTAGGTGGAAATCTCTGGCAGAGTAAACATTCCACTAAGAATTCTTCCTATGCAAGTATGTCTCACATATCCCCTTTCTCTCTTTAATCAACTTTACTTAGTTATATCAGAAAATCAATTTTATTTTGTTATACTTAAAAAAATTAATTAATCGGATGGTACCCACTTTGTTTGGATGTGTCACTTTGGTCTCTGTTTTTAAAAATGTGTCAATTACTTTCTAACTTTTGAAAAAGTGTTTCAATTAACTCCTTTCAGTAAAAAATTTATGTAATGTGTGTGCCACATGTCAATATCTGTTTTTTATTTTGAATTTTTTGAATTTATTTTAATTTGTTTTTAATTTTAATTTTTTTTTGAATTTTTTTTCCATGTCTTAGGTCCTTGGTGTGACACCTGACACTGTTAGTGTCATGTGGTAAGATACTGTCACGTGCCAGTGTCACTACCAAATATCATTGTTTTGATTTTAATTTAGTCATCACAAATGTCTATTTATTTCAATTTAGTCCCATTTTTTTAAAATAAAAATATTATTTTGACCAAATTTATTATTTATATAAATATTATAATGATATTTGTTATTAAAAATGACTTACAAAATTAATTACTGATATTTATATTAAAATTTAGTGGTAAAAATCATGAATAACAAAACATGGGCTAATAATTAAAAAAATGTAATATGTTATAACATAGTACAAAATATTTTTTTATTAAAAATGACATTAAAAAACACGAGGGACTTGAAACGTGACAAAAAAATAATTTTTTTTTAGAAAGGGATTTAATTGAGACATTTTTTCAAAAATTTGCAATTGACATTTTTTTTTTAAAAGTAAGAACCAAACTGACACATCCAAACAAAATTGAGATTATCCCACTAATTAAATTTAAAAAAATTTTAGACAAATTGAAACTTTCACATTAAATGACAATGCGAAAAAGTTAGACTATGGTCCTCTTTGTTTTTAAAATTATGTTATTTGATTTTTATTTTAAAATATTTAATATAATCTTATAATGATATATATTTTGTGTTGAAACACTTTCAAATACACCGAATAATGCTTAGAACTATTAGTTTTTTTATTTTATTTTTTATATGGGTCCGAACAATTTTGTTGTTCTTATTACTACTAGCGAGTGAAAACACATTAGCATACGTGTGTTCACTCTTTTTAATTTTAAAAATGAATATAAATAATTTTTTAAATTTTATTATAAATTTTATTATTTATTTATTAAAGATTTTTTTTTGGTTTATAAATGAATAATTAAAAAAAATGAATGAAACAATTAAATTTAACATAGCAACGGTTATTTAAAAGATAACAATGATAAAATAATTGTTTAAAGTTAAAATAACAATTACTTTTTAAAGGATTAAATTGGAAATAGATTATAATATGATGTTTTAATTTGTATTATGTATTCGTATTCGACACATATCGTATTCGATACTCTAATAAAATATGTAATTTATAAAATAATAATGTTTTTATGATGACAATAATTTATATTTTTTTATTTTAATAACTTTTAATACATATGATTTTAATTTAAATTTACATACGAAAAATAATATATTTATTATATTTTAAAAAACTCTTAATATATATATATATATTATATTATATAATATATTTTATTATTTTTAAAATAGACGTATTATATGTCGTATTATTATATATTATATTATATATATATATATATATATATATTATATTATATGTGGTATATAGATATTTGTTCTTGCCGATAAAACAATATATATTTCTTAAATACTGTTATCACTGTAAAATATAGTTTGGACACTGAATATTGAGGACCTACTGAAATGAGCATAAGAGCTTTGTTTTATTTTTATTATTTAACAGAATAATAAAGAAGCTAAAGAGTAAATAAAAATTTTTTAAATAGAAAAATGAGAATCATAATATATATATATATATATATATAAATTTGTATGAAAATACAAAATATATATAGAAATTTGTATGAAAAATAAGTATTGAAAAGCTAATCAATGCTATACGTATGAAAATAAAAAATATATTGAAATTTGTATGCTTCATTTTTATTTTCTTTATGTAATATGAATATTTTGATCAATGAATTATTTTTACTATTATTTAGATTTTAAAGAGAATCTTAAATACTGATTTGTCGAAATGAACGTTATGAAAATCAATAAAAAATAATTTTGAACGGTCATGACCAATCTTCATTCAATTTCAAGTCTTTCAAATTCAAAAGAAAATTCCTTTCAAAATTGAAGTCAACCATCCAAAGTTACCTTTTAAAAATATAATTTTTCAAAACTTCATGACGTTGATTTCAATAAAGTCACTTAGGGATACATGTAAGCCATAATTGAGCCACCATGCTAAAAATAAATTGTTCAAACACAATTCCATTTATTTCTAAAATAATTTCTGCATAATATATTTTGATTTTTTTTTTATGAATGAGGTGATAACTGATACTTGATCAAACATTTTTGTGTTGTAGGTTTTGTTGCACCAAAAGCTTCAATGCAGCAAAGGAAAATTCAAATAGAATATAACCTTTCAAGGCTCAAACAACCAAGTATCAACAATGAGTTAAAAAGTGGTGAAGGAGGGTTTATATATAAAGAAAACGATAAGAAATATATTCCTAAAGCAATCCCTAAAGAGTCTTTTGCCTCAGAACCTCGTCCTTATCAACCAAAACATGTTGTTGCCTCTGTTAAACATTTCTTTGTTACATTATTTTGGTTTTGCTATCCCTACACAATGTTTGGTCGAGTAAGTTCAATTTTTTCTACAATATTACTCTAACAAATAATCCTTAAATATGCTAATAAATTCAATTTATATTTTTGAGAAACATTATTTTGGATAATCCTTAATGTTTTTAAGTGTTTCAATTTTGTTTTTTCTTTTATCAGATATTATGCACGATTTCTGCATCTCTCCTAGCAGTGGAGAGACTATCAGATATATCTCCCTTATTTTTCATTGGTATATTACAGGTGAGACTCCAAATATATATTTAACTTTTTTATTAAATACTATCATAAACAATCTTTTAACTCTGTTAATACTTTCTGACTTTTGAAATGTTTCAGATTCTCCTACCTTTCACGCTTATCGATCTGTATGTTAATGGCGTGAATCAATTGTATGACCTTGAAATTGACAAGGTATGAAACTAAAGTATTCTATTGGAATTAAATAATTTGAATCCATAGTAAATTATTCTTTTATGTCTTTTAGGCTTTTCTATGATTCCATTAAACAAAAGAAGAGTATGTTATCCACAAAATTGTTGTGTAGTTTATCTAAAGTTATTTATTTAAAAACATGTAAATGTTATTTTTTATTATCGACAAATTTTACTTGTTAATATTATTTTAGTGGAAGAGTTAGAATCCAAAATCTCTCTCACTTTTTTCCAAACTAATTTTATATCTCTTCAATATTAATATAACGAGTTGAACTCATAACTTATCTTGTCTTTTTTCTATTTTTTTTTTTGTTCTTGGCTTTCAAAATGTGTTGGTAGGGTTATTATTTATCTATTTATACTTTTCTTTTCTTTTTTCAGATAAACAAACCATTTCTTCCATTGCCATCTGGGGCATTTTCCTTTAAAACAGGGGTCATTGTTACGGCATCATCTGCAATCCTGGTTCCACATATATCCATCCCTTTCTGCAATAATATTTTTGAAGATGATCATAATTGATAGTAGAATGAGGATTATTGTTTTGTGTTTTTTTACAGGGTTTCTTTACCAGTTATATGATAGGTTCATGGCCATTATTTTGGGGTCTTCTGTTTTTCTTTTTGATATGGAGTGGTTATTCAATCAAGGTGAGTTATTAATCCTTGTGATTTCTCTTCTTAATGCTAATTTTGAACTATTTCCACTTCATTGTTAACATTGTATTCGTATAAGACACATGTTAGGTCCTGAAATTTTAATTTTTTTTTTTAATTTAAAAAAAAATAATTGTTGTTATCTCGTTTTGGTATTTTTCTATTGGGGATTTAACCTACTTCTCCGATCTTTCCTCCATTTTGTTGTTAACCATGAATCTCTTTGCTTAAGGAAATACAAATTGATAAAGACTAGATAAAAAAAATTAAACAAAAATAATTTTTTTGAATGAAAAAAAAATAATTGTGGGATGCTATATATTTAAGAACTTTTTCATTTATAGCACTGATGATAACCTAAATTTTTTATTCGAATATGCGTGACCTTTACTTGGACCCACTATAGTGATAGTTTTATAGCACTAGGTTTCATTTACAAAATTTGTATAAAAAATTATCATTATTTTTGAGGATCATTTCTGGTATTGTCTAATTCATCGCAAAATGTTTTAACTAATATCGATTAAATTCATTATTCAAATTTGTTAGACGAAGATAAATGAATATTTTTTTAATAAATCCACAACATTTTCTTTTTGTTTTATCTTGATAACACCATTTTGTACATTTTCAGGGTCCCCTGTTGAGATGGAAGAAAAATCCATTGCTTGCGGCAATTTGCATCTTTTCTACAATGACTTTTATATTTCCCCTTTCATTTTTCTATCACATGAAGGTTAGTCTTATAATTAATTATGCTTTTCATAGACCCTCAGTTTAGACTAAGTGCATTGGATTCATGATTAATTTGTTAGAAATCTCACATTCACAATAGACAAAAAAAAAATGTAATATATAAGTGAGTGCTAACATTATTTTACAAGCTTATGAGATTGAATTAATTAGACTTTAAATTCATCTCTTAAGATGATACAAAAACTATTTAAAGTCTATCTTAGTAAAATTTATTGTTTGTTGAGTTTATCATAATACTTGTCATTAAGATACTATCTATTAATATTTAGTCTCAATCTTATCTAACACTCTGTATAAACTTAAAAGGTATGTTTAAATTTTACGTCAATTAAAAATAAAACAATAAATGAATATAAATTTTACCTTAAGAATTAATTTTGTAAAATTTAGACTTAAAAAGTTGACATGTTAAGATAACTATTTGAGTTATGGAAAAATATGGTTTTGTTGTCCAGACTTTTGTGTTGAAGAAAGCCGGTGTATTTCCGAAGCCATTGATGTTTTCTGTTGTATTCATGAGCTTATACTCATTAGGTATATCACTGTTCAAGGTAAAGGTTTATTCATTCTCAAATCATACATTTTTATTACCACACTAAAAAGTTTTGGTTCAATAATCTTTTATGGGTATATATCTACAGGATATACCCGATATCGAAGGAGATAAAGCATTTGGCATTGAATCTTTTTCAACACGTTTAGGTCAAAAACGGGTATGTTGAATAAAACATGTAAGATAAGTTGGTTGTGTTGTGTCCTCTTATGATGTTTCTAACAAATGTTCCTCAGGTATTCTGGATATGTGTTTCCATTTTTGAATCGGCTTTTGGAGTTGCCTTTCTCGCAGGATTATCATCTCCTTTCCTTTGGGTTAAAATTCTCACGGTAATATACTTATTAATTGTATACTTTGCAATTATACCAAGTGTAGTATCTTTCTTAAATTTAGATTCTCTTTTACTAATATACTGATTACCATTAATTTTAACATTTTAAAATATATCAAAAAAAATATTTAAAATATCAACATAATATATTTTTAATGTTCAATAAAAAATAACATAAAAAAATCAGTAAAAAATCATATTTTAACACTAATTTATACTATATAATATATAAATAAATTAGGATTGTTGCTTCTTGAACCCCTACAATTACTAACTACACCACTATAATACTGGAAAAAAGATTCATTCATCACTACACCACACCACTACTATCAGTGTATCACTGCTTCCACAACTGTCACCCCCATCGCTGCTATAACAGAAGAAGAATAGAGAACACTGACACATTTAGTATACTAATATTCCGAAAAACTCATTTTGGAAGATATTTTATGAGTTTCGGAATGATTTTTTCAAAAATCCCATTCTGAAAAATTTATTCGTAAACAAATTTCATATATATTCTGAAAATCATATTCTGAAAATTTTGTTCTGGAAATTCTATTCTGAAAATATTGTTCTACAAATCTCAAAAAGTTTATTTCGAAAAGCTTTCAAAATATGTAATCCGAAAGTAACTTTTCTAAGAAATAAAATATCATTTCAGAAGTTTGAGTGGTGCACGAAGAAATTAAATTTAAGTAATATCATAGTCATTTAGAACTTATTTTAATTAGATTTTGTTATTGGGCCTATAATGTATTATTGGAATCACCGTCAAAACTAGTAACAAATTTATAATTTCATGTTAGAGATGCAATCTTTATATATATATATATATATATATATATATATATATATATATATATATATATATATATATAAAGTAGTGTCAAGGGTAAAAACAGAACTTCAAATGACCCAATCTTTTTGCGAAAGGGATAAATTTATTATTTTTATATTTTCCAATAATGTTTAAAATTTGTTGGTGCCAATTTTTAGGGTCTTGGAAATGCAATTCTTGGTTCAATTCTCTGGTACCGGGCCAAATTTGTAAATCTGAATGATAGAGCTTCAATTAGATCCTACTATATGCTGATTTGGAAGGTAATATTCTTAAACAACGTTTACGTGAATTACTTGTAGCTAGGACATTTTATATTTATGTTCTTATTGTTTGTTCTATATTCCTTGTTTTTCTTTTATACGTGGAATATATATTAATACTATGATGTTTGGTTTCTATCTGCAGCTATTGTACGTATCATACATCCTCCTTCCATTAATTAGATAAAGAAGTCGTTGAAGGATAAAGCAAAGTTCATAGCACATTGAACCAAATAAACCACATTTGTTTTGCTTCTAAAGTTTATCAAAAATTAAAATAGTTAGATGTGTCTTTTTTATATTCGTTCCGGTTGAGTTTACCGTTGTTAATTTTTTTTGTTGAGTGTGCACCTTTATATTTTTTCTGTCTGTTGCTGCTGTATTTATTAGTATCTTTTTTTCTTTTTCCTTTTTTTTTAATAAGGGTTGGACAACCCTATCACCTGTTTTGAATTCATATTTTTTATTGTTGATAAAAAAAATCATTAAATTATTATTTTTTTGGTTATTATTATCTTTTAGTTATGTGATGTTAAAAACTAATCTGCATTATCAAATATTTTATCAATAAATAAAAGTTAATTGTTATACTTTGTAAGAATAAGATGAGTGTTTTCTTTTATTTCGTCACGGTTATTTTAGTATTCCGACTCTAATTTTATTTGTCATACCGTAATTGTTATTGAATTAATAAGGTTTTACACTGAATAAAAATCAAACATGAGAGTTTAAGTAATTTAAGAAAGAGATCATTGAAAGAATGTTTCTTTTTTTCTTTTGGAAAGTACTCTTTTATATAAGAAAATCAGGATAAAATTATGAATTTGAATTTCTTTTATTGAATATTTTATGTTGTTTCTTTACTATCTTTTCAAAACAAACTTATTTTGATATTTTAAAATATATTAAAAAAAAAATTAAAAGATGAAAATCAATATATTATGAAGCATAGGGAGAACACAAAAACCCTACAGTTAAAATTATTCCCACCAAATGAAAATAACAAAGCAATATGAACACTTAATCTTGTCTACTTATTTTTATATTGTTAAAGGATTTAAATGCTTATAAATATCCAAAAAAGGTGAAGTTTTAAAAAAAATGTATCAATGAAGCCAAAATTTAAAAATTTAAAATGATATATATATCTCAAGTTTAAATAAGTTATAGAAAACCAAGTCATCAAAAAAAGTAAAAATGGAAAAGAAATTACGGGACTTCTTCAACCCATTTTAAATACTATCCCATCCACCAATAATATAACTAAAAAAGAAATGCTTAAATGTGCAACAAGCTATAATTATTACAGCACAAATTATCATGCGTAATAAAAAAAATTAAAAGCAGAAGGAAAGATCATTACCAAATTCAAAAACAATGTGTGACTTGTTAATTTAAATTCCAATTTATAGAGATGATATTTGATTACAAAATTAGTTAGAAATTAAAAATTTTGAAACAATGTCGCACGATGTTTTTAGGAGATTTGTTGGTTGTTTTAGTAGTGTAGTCAGTTCTTCGATGTTCTAATTAGCTACCTGTGTGGGTGGTTCAATATCTTTGTACTAGTTATAAGACCTAAAGATTTCAATAGGTAATGGAGTAGACACAGGGGGATAATGGCAACTTGTATAGTGTAAGAACATTAAGATCTTTAAGAATTAGGATTCTCACAAGATAAAATATAATAGAGTACTAACTTTGATTTATAAGAGACATATGAATATGCATTTTTCAATTTGTATTCTTTCGTGTGTTCTTCAACTACCGTTTTCCAATCTATCTTTTTGCCTCTCTTTTCTCTTCTCACACATTCTTGATGGATTAATGTGAAAATAACCTTATGGCCAGAGACAGAACTTCAATTCCTTCTATAAACCACCGTCCATCAAGTTAATTTTTATTTTATTTTATTATCACCTCCCATAATAATAACCAATAAACTTTTAAATTTTATTGAATCCATCATAATATTTCGAATGAGTCACTATTAGAATTAATTCTTACATATATTTGATATCAAAAGTAATTAAAACGCACTAAACTTCAGAAAAGGTGGAGTAGAAGTAATTGGAAAGTGGAAAACAGTGTCCACGAGCATTGCATGCACCCATGCTGTAAAAGTGGGGTTCGGCTAGATTAAGGTTTTTGGGGAAAGTATTTATCCAGATGTGTCTAAGAACTCTCAATTCCTCAATAATCATACCTAGTCCTTTTGGTATTTGAAGAACAAGCTTAACGGAGATTTTGGAAGGAAGGGTTGGTTGTGATCCACGCTTAGAATTGAAAGGTGTTTTGGTTAAAGATAGACTCATAAAATCTATCGAGATTTCAAAGCTAACTTTAAGGCAAGGGAAGTTAACTTTTGTATGTGTATTTTTTGCTGCATTGTGTGATAATTTGGTATGACTGTTTTGGTTGTTGAGTGGGAATTGCAACCAAAATCAAGGAAGACACTTTGAGCTAAGGTATTTTAAATTATTTAAGTTTGAAAACTAATGAAATATTGATTTGTTTGAAGAAAAATTATGGTTGTTGTGGTGTTAGGTTAATGTCAATTGGGTCAATAAACTTAAAATCAATTCGATCAAGATTGATATATCTTGATAGTCTCAAGTTTTGAAAAGCTAAGACTAGAAGAATTGTGTGATGATAGATCCAATGTTGATTGAGTCGGTAGATAGGTTCAAGGTTGACCTCCTTGATCATATTTAATATTAATACTTAGGAAACTTTGGTGATAGGCTGAATATCAGTGGGGCCTCGATCAATAAATGATCAACTTGATGAGCATTGAAGGAAGTTTCACAAAATATGTGAAAGGTCGAACAATAACTGCACAGGGCATAATTAAAGAAGACATTGAGTAGGAATAAAGGAGGGGGAAGATAAGAGGTTAAGGAAAATAAGGATAAAGAGACAATTGATGAAGGGAGTTGACTCGTTGTATGTTATAATTGATCGGATTTTGCTCTTTTCACTAGAACATTAGCACCCACCTTGGGACAAGTAAAAGTTAGCCAGCGCCGCAAAACATTAGACAAAAAACAAATTTGATGGAGCCCAGTGAAACACCACATGCATCAATAAAGGCACCAAAATTTTTATCATGGAAACCCCTCAAATCAAAGGTAAAAACCACGAGTCGTCCAGACCAAAGAAATAGCTTCACTATGATCAACAAGAGTACAAAAGAGTCTCAATCAATAACACAGATTAGTGCCAACACCCAACCAAATAACAAAGCAACAAAGCTTTCAAATAGAGAAGAACAAGAGAGGAAAACCTCTAAAAATCACTACTGCAGTGTGAAATTAATATCTCCCAACTCAGACCTCGTATCAATGATCCAACTGGTCAGAATGAAGAGCAATGAGTCCCGAACCTGCTATAAAAATTTCAGCGCGATCCAATAGTGAACGAACCCGCAGTGCCAAATTTACGGCGACAGCTCTATGAAAAAACATGAACAAAATTTTCCCTCTACCCTTTCCCTCTATGTGTTAGGGCTTTCAGTGTGTTCTGACTCTATTGTTTTGTCTCTATTTATTTTATAGCCCCCTCTCCACTAGGTTAAATGAGACATGGGCTTCTAAAATTTTTTGCCTTTTCTCCATATAGGAAGGGAGCCCAATACCCAACACTAAATAATTAGTTTGTTTAAATAATGACCCAATTTTTTATAAAATTGGCTGGCCAAATTATGTTTTGGATTAATCAATTAATGGCCTTAATTTGGTTTTATTTTCAAGTTGTAATAAGGGTTCATTTGACATTTGGAAGACCAAGAGGACGATGCATTATTGAATGCTTTGGGTGACTTTTGGTTGCCATAATTTTAGTTACAATTAGTCATTAAGTAATGAGATTATTAAAAACTTAAGTGAATCATTATTAGATAGGTTTAGGATTGACCTCTTTGATCAAATTTAATATTAGCCTTAACTATGATGATAGGCCTAATATGATTGGGGTCTCGATGAGTAAATGACCAACTTGACGAGTTTAGTGAATGATTGATTTGATGAACATTAATGGACAATTTCATAGAGAAAGTGAAGGGTTGGATAATTAAGAGCGATAGGGCATAATTAAAGAAGATGTTGGACATGAATAAAGGAGAGAGAAGCTAAAAGTTCAAGAAAAAATAGAGATAAAAAGACTATTATTGATGCTAGGAAAAAAAGATGATGACTCATTATATGTTCTAGGTGATAGGATTTTACCATTTTGACCGAAAAATATCAAATTAAAAGAAGGTCAAGGTTAAGGAATAATGTAGTTAGCACGGGATAGGTAGAACTTTGTGCTCAATAGGATCACGAAGAATCGAAGGAGATATTGTTTAAAAGAAAGGGACGGGGACTTATATTTAACAAAATGCAAGTTAGAAAAAACGAGGAGATACAAAAGAAGAACAAATTGCTTTGTGAACCATTGTTTCTGCATAAGGATTGAATTGTCAATAATAATCTCTAGATAAGGATTGAATTGTATCAAATGTTGAATTGTTATTTTTTTTTTTATTTCTCTACTGTTACTTTCTATTTATGTTCCTTTAAAGTTCAAAACTAAATATATAAATGTTTTATCTTTAACTTTAACTTTTCATTTCAAATCTGGAACTTTTCATTTTCAACTAAGTAAAATATTTATTAATTTGAAAGGTTCGTGTATATAATAATTGCGTTATAACTTAACTTATATCCTCATATGTTTAATTAAAATTTTAAACTCAATAAACTGTTACTAAAATATGTACGCTTTCTTTATCAGCATTTACTCACGGGAATCAAAGAACTCTCGCTAAAATAAACATAAAGATGTTTTCTTTCTGGAATTCAATATGACATTAATTTATTATGTTACAAAAGATTATTTTATTATTACTCGTTACATTTTATTTTATTCAAGTTGAATATTTAGAAAGGACTGGTTAAAATATTTGAATCAATTTAAATATTGCTGCTGGTTTGGATGGTTATCTGATGGGTTATGTTTTTTCATATATGATTATATATGAGTTATGGTTATAGTCATGGTTATGGCATGGTTACTGAAAGATTGTGGTTTCATATGGTTATAAGATATTAATCTTATATATATAAGACCTTAGACACCACTTTTACACCAAAACCTTAAGGCAATGGTGCTATGAGTCTTTATTCTTATATAGTGTTTAACTTTATCTTTTTTATCCAATGTTAAACTTTTTGACTTACACTTAAACTATTTCCAAAAGTATCATATGTTTGTCTGTGATTACTTGTCTTCACTAACATTAAAGAAAGTCAGATCAATTATTTTTTTAATCAAATATTTGGAATTGTAATCACTTTGAATTTGAATTTAATTAAATAATATTAAGAACTAGGAGAGAAAAATGGTAAGACGGATAAATATGTCTTAATGAATTACGTTAACGTTGCACCAACCTGCACTTGTTTTCTTTGATATTATCCTTTGCTATTTCATTGCACAATTATGTGACAAATATCAGAGGAAATCTGAGATGGAGTGAATGCATAGCCATTTTGAATGTCTCATTTTTTATTCATATGATATAGACATTTTTCAAACATAATAATTTTCCATTACAATATAGCTTGATGATAATAACCTATTCCTGTTTTTAGTCAAACAATATTATAATAAATATAGAAAACCCATTTCTAATAGAAGTCTGAGTTGCATTTACGCAAGATGATTTCACAATCAAACTGGTCATTATTCATTAGTTTTTTTGTCTCCAAATGATAAAGAAATTATAGAGATCAATTTCTTATATTGTAGTTTCTTTTTTTTCTCTTCTTTGTGTATATATTAAGTGGTCTCCATACATTTGTAACGCAGGAGATTTTCATAAAATATTTTTTTTTCCACCAAATAGACTGAAAATATATAATTAATAAGAAATAAAGTTTACAACAATAAAATAAAATATATCATCTTTTATCTCATGTATTATTCACAGGGACGGATATGGCCTTCCAAAATTTTTAAATTTTTTTAAAACTATATCTTCAAATATTTATTTTCTTTAAATATAATATATATTATATTAATGAAATTAAATTAGATAATTTTTTGTTTTTAATAAAATATAATATTTAATGTTATAAATAATTAAATTAAATTAAATATACTAAAGAATAAAAAAATTATTGAAATATTTTGTATGCTCTCTTTTATTGTTTTTTAAGTTTCTCACATCTTCTATTCATCTACTACTCTTGCATGTTTTCTTTTATTTAAAAAAAAATAGAAAATTAGACACAAATTCATTCTTTTTCTCATTTCTCATGTCTTATCTTACATTCTTTAATATATAAAAAAAAAGTGACTCTCTTCTATATCTTGATAGTGAGATATTACTTTAATAATTAGTATTTTGTTCATCTCATAAATTTTTTGTGTATTTATTTTTGTTTATGAATATAGAAGGAAATGTTATGTTATATATTTTTTCATAAGCATATTTAATTTTGATTTGATTATCACTTTTTTTATTAGTGTCAAGCTATTTTTTTTTAAAATTGGTATATTGATAAAAAAGTAATAATTTTTTTTAAAGTGGTAAAATGGAAGATAAATGTGAAGAGAAAAACAAAATAGATTTAATTCTTTATGTATTTTCAAACATTATACTAAGATACAATGGTTAAAGTAGATGAATATTTCTTCAAATTTAAAGAATTAGAGGTGAAATTTCATATTAATTTCTTAAAACTTATACCAGAAAAATGTTATCAAATATGAGAGTAGAAAAAGATGAAATTAAAATAGTTTATTTAAGATAGATTTTATATCAAATACAACTTTAAAACTGTTATCTTTCTTTAAAAAAACATATAAAATATTTCGATACTAAATTATATATATTTTTATTATATAAATGAAATAATTAAATATATTATTTTTTTATATTATTTTATTCCTTCAAACTTTTATGTCAAGACCAACTTCCCATACGACTAAATTATGTATTTGCAAATTAAGTATCTTTTATATATATCTTTTATATATATATATATATATATATATATATATATATATATATATATATATATATATCAGAGTGGATTAAAAATCAACGCTGAAAAATAAAAGTCGATTGCGAGTCCGTCAAAGAAGGACGGTCAAAGCTTGAAGCTAAAATAAAATTAGAATTTATATATGTGTTGACGACGTTATCATGTCACAATAAATGCTATATCTGTTAATATGAGATTCTTAGGGGGTAATGCATTTAATATTGACGAATAAGAAAAATTCGTCGAATTATTAATATTTGATTTTTAATTTTCACTCTTCTTCTTTCTTTTCCTCTTTTTCTCTTTTTTTTTTCTCACTCATTTTCAATTTATTTATAAGACATATTTTATCAAATTTTGCCAAAACTTAGACAACTATTTTATCAACCGATTTATATATATATATATATATATATATATATATATATATATATATATATATATTAACTCGACGGATTTTTTAAAAAAAAAGTTAAATCATTTAATTGGTTTCTACTTTTTAGAAAAATCTCAAATAGGACATTTTTTTTATTTATTCAATTTGATCTCTATTTTGATAAATTTGTTATAATTAGGTCTCTTATTTGTTAGTAATATACTATCAATGTTAAATAATTATTACGTGTTAGTTTGTATTTTTTTATTTCTTTTGAAAAAATAAATTTTTTTATCAAATGTCAAGTTGACGTTGTGTCACTTGGTTGTGGCAGTGATACGGTCACAAGCCACGATGTGAGTTTGACACGTAAAAAAAAATTATTTTTCAAAAAAACTTATAAAAAAAATTAAAAATTAAAAAAATCATAAACTGACACATGGTACCTCTTTAACGTTGGTAATTCATAAACTTGATTGTAACAGATCTACCAAAATGTGGACCAGAATGAGAAAAAAAAAAGATTGCTCATTTGAGATTTTTATACAAAAATGAAGACCAATAGAATGATTTAACCAAAAAATAATTATCAATGGATTTACAGACACTACAATCTCTTTTTAGTAATCAATTTTAAGGATACAAAATAATGATTCACTACAGTGACCAATTTAGATACTAATTTATAAAGGTTTAATTACTCGGATCATACCCATTTTGGTTAGAAATTTTCAAAATGGTACCCACTTTGAACTTTGTCTCAATTTAGTACCCAATTTATTTTGATTATTGCATCAATGTAGTACCATCCGTTAAGTCTTCGCAAACGCCGTTAACTACCTTGCCAGGTGTCAGCCTCTGGTTTTTTAAAAAAAATTAATTTTTTTTTTAATTTTTTTTAATTTTTTTAATTTTTAATTTTTTTTTTAATTTTTTTTTAAAAATGTCACATGTCAAATCCTTGATGTGACACGTGGCATTGTGTCATGTGGCAAGGTATTGCCACGTGGGTATCTCCACGTGGCAAGGTACTGCCAAATGTCATTGTCTTGATTTCAATTTAGTTCCACATGTGTCTATTTGTTTCAATTTAGTACCCATATATGTTTATTTGTTTCAATTTAGTACTTGCTCTATTTGTTTGAATTTTGTTTAAATATATTTTTTTAAATGGAAAAATATTGTATCTCTTTTAAGACAAAATTTATTATTTATATAAATGTTATATTGATATTTGTTACTAAAAATTAGTTATAAAATTAAGTATTGAAATTTATATTAAAGTTAATGGTAAAAGTCATGAATAACATATTTATGTTTTGTTACAATGATATTTGTTATACTCATGAATAACA
>Ga0209589_1005239_pt1 | contig 22055 bp, 5 predicted proteins | sample CowpeawhiteBW_FD_187525 | JGI IMG/M metagenome (GOLD analysis project Ga0209589, IMG submission 187525) | Root nodule microbial communities of legume samples collected from California USA - Cow pea white BW (SPAdes) (version 2) | ecosystem: Host-associated > Plants > Roots > Nodule | place: USA... | reverse complement strand
AAAAAAAAAAAAAATATTATAAAAAAACTAAAAAAATATATATATATATATATATATATATATATATATATATATAATAATAATAATAATTTTATAAATTAATACAAAATTATAAATTTTTTAAATAACTTTAATTTGTCAAAAATGTATATCAGTATCAATATGTAAGTTTTGTCTTTTGATGGGCATTGAAAATGAGTTCCTCAGGTTAACTATTACATCTCCAAATGTCTCTCTAAAAAGCATGTCTTCTACACTTTGAAAGGCATATGGCACATCTAGCATTGCTCTCACTTTGATTCTTCTTCCTCGGTGGGTACAATCTTCACTTAGTATGCTTTCGTGCTTAATACATTACCCTACAAAATATCCAATCAGTATTAGGAAAATACCTGTGGTAACCTATTTAAACTTGATAACGGCTTCTGAAGTATGTACCATCATATTTCTCTCTCACATAGATTAAGATTTCACACACATCTTTTATCTATTTTAGTTGCAAATTAAATATTTTTTCCCTTTTTTTAATCATTATGCAATTGAAAAGTAATCATTGTTATGTTTCATATATACAATTATAATCACATAATTTATTACATTATATAAGAAATAGACATTATATGAAAATATACTCTAAGTATATTCTTAAAAAAAATTTAGGTTGTAGAATATTTTTTAGGATAATTAATGAGTGTTTAACAAAGTAACAATATAATATTACAATGCATAAAGGAAGATCATCGTAAATTGTTGTAGTGAGATACGATAAATCTAAAAAAAGATTAACATTATTGGTGATAATGTAGCTTATACCTTAGCACTACCAGGATCATATCAAGTAAAGGTGAAGAGATGGTTAATTATGGGTTTAGATAAAATGTTATGTCTCGTGAGGTTCCCTTTGTATAGTTTTTATTATTTTCCTTTTAACACAGAGGTGCAGAATCAATTAAGGATTACAAAAGCATGTATTTACTTCATTTTCTATTTTCACCTATAGGTGATCCATGAGCAGAGAAAAGCATCTCGCCCATATATTTTAACTATTTGTCATTATTTGAATATAAGGATAACATTTAACTATTCCATTGAGAAAAACTTAAAAGTATCACAATATTACATGAAAACAATAGTAACACAAAAATATGCTTCAACGGATAGGGTACTTAGTATTTGGATTTTGACAACTAGCATGATGTAAAACCCAACAAGTTTAAATTAGTTTTCAACTTTCATGTGTTGGGTTCTTACAAATGAAAGATTTATGTTGTTGGTGTTAAGCTTATTAAAGAACCGTATAACATGGTTTGTTCCTTTACAATTTAACTTTGTCCAACCACCAAGAGGAGAAAACAGAATTAAAGGTTTACACATTGTGCCCAGAAAAATAAATCTACTTTAAAGTCTACACTTAAATGCAAAACAAGAAATATTTAGTATTATACAGTACAAGAGAGAAAGAGATATCGTGATGTATGATTTCCACAAAGTTAGATTGTCACAGAGAAGTTGCATGATCAATGTACTATAAACTTTGTGTGACTCTTGACCCAATGTGTCAAGCACGGAAATTGCCTCGTCAAATGCCTGCCATAAGCATTTTTCCCATATCACCAAAGAGAAAGCAGAATAGAGGAATGCAATGAATGAGGAAAAGAAACACATCAGTGTACCCATATACATCATAACGTGAAATGGGACATAGTACATGAACATTGTCAAACAATGAAAAAGTAAATTCAAAGGAGTTAACAGTATTGAAATCAGTATCACATTGGTAAGTTCAAAGCCATAAAAGAACTAAATTCTTTAACAAAAAATATATGAGTGCATTTGATGTATATTTTATGAATTGCATCTGCTGTGAGTTAGTCTTTGAAAACTACTGCCAAAACAAATACAAAATCATGAACCTGAAAACATTTAAAAAGACTGCAAAAAATTCGCAGAGTCAAATTAAAAGACACATATGTCTAACAAAAAAGGATAAATAAGAAAGGCAAACAAAAGAACAAAACTCACAAATATCTGAAAACCATTTCTCTTATAGACATGATAGTGCTTTCTTCTTTTCCTACACGTCCATGGAAACCTTATCCATGAAAATCCTTAATACAGTTCTGCAATTGAGTATCTTGAATTACATGAAAAAATAATCAGAAAAAAACCGAAAACGAAGATTTAAAGCAGGAAAGCAACCACAAATACCAACATAAGGAAACAAAGGGGTCGTTATATCAGAATATATTCAATACCTTTAAGGCTCCACTTTCACCACGAAATGGGTGATGGTCATCAAGACTGTGTATTGAGCATCCACACTGTGATCCATCTTTCACTTTCACTCTTAACTAACCCACAAAACATAAACCCTAAATTATAGACACAAGACGAAAAGTAATAAAATCAAATTCATTTAAATTAACCACAAATCATAAACCCTAAATCGTAGGTGAGAGAATGCAAGATCCTAACCTTTGTTCGCCATTCAAGAACTTTTGGTGATAGATGGGAAATGTGTGTAGTAGAATGAGATAGATGAATGATACATTTATCAAGTTCATTGACTGAATAGTGAAGCGACGATAGTGAGATGGTGGTGTTGAAACGTAAAAGCACCAGAGGCATGAGCCGTGAAGAGGATTGAATGGCGATGATAATGGAACTCAGGCGATGATCGAGGACGGTGAGAAAGTAGAACCCAAGCGACAATCGAAGGTGACAATGGTGTTAGGTGTGAGAGAACATCGCTCTCAGGGTGAACCACAAAAATTTTGGCAAGCATTTATTTAATTCTTTTAATTATATGGTATCCACTAAATCTCAGTAGATAACAAAATATATAATTCTTATCTGAGAAACTATGCGCGTATATAATATATAATATTACGTAGGAATTTTTTTGTCAAAATCTAGTATACTTACCTACAAAACTTTCGTAGATAAATTAGCTTTTTTGTTATCTATGAATGTTAGTATTATCTATGAAAATTTTTCATAGATAAAATAAAATTATCTACGAAAATAATTTCGTAGATAATGTATAGTTTCTTATAGTGAACAAGAAAAATCTTTAACAACAAAAATACAAAAAAAAAAAAGATAGTGAATATAATTGTTGGTTCCACAAATGGACATATTAGGTATGGTACTTGGGAGATGTGGATTTGGTGGATCTTAAGTGATGAGTCAACCCATACATAAGATACCTAACTCACATATATTTTGTTGGGGCAACCCTAAAAATTTTGCAAATATGTTTTAGCACACCCAAAGTATTTATTGAAGATTCACCATTGTCCTTGTATGTTGCTTATCTAATTCATCTCCCCTCAATGTGGGACTCTTGCCTTAACAATTGAATTTCTCACAATTTCCTTCTCAATTGTGATTCTCTACATTACAAAGTCCCTTTTCCACCTCGAAAGTGTTTTAGCCATGAGTCATCTACTTCCATAACACTCATCATATTAGGTTCCTCAAGTTGACATATTAGGGAGAGTCAATACCTAACCTGGGATATGTGGATCCAATGAGTGTCAACCAATGAGTCAATCCATATATAAGGGACCTGACGCCCCCTTCAACCTAAAACCTTAAGGCATTAGGTTTATGGGTCTTTATCCTTATATATTATTCATTTCATTTATCTACTCAATGTGAGACTCCTGACTCCACATTTGAATTCCTTACAATCTCTCCCCTCAAGTGAGTCTCCTCCACATATTGCGAACTCCATGTTCATCTCGAAAATGTTCTACCCATGAATGTTATACTCATATAACACTCTTCAAGCAACAACAATTGTTAGGCTCCTTGAGTGAACATGTTGGGAATAATCATTACCTAACCTATGAGATATATGTTTTACGAATTTTGAACCATGAGCCTCCCCAAATATAAGAGATCGAATACCTCTAAACCAAAATCTTAAGACATTATGTTTATAGGTCTTTCTCCTTACATATTGCTCATCTTACTAATCTCCATTCAATGTGGGATTTCTAACTCCACACTTGAATTCCTCACAATATCTCTCTCAAACGGTTAGTCTAAACACACCATTAGGAGATAGTTTTCTACTTCCTTACATCAAACGACATCATTGTTTGATTAAGCTTTTTAATAGACTATATGTTGAACATGATTATTTTTGTGTTTTCTTGCTTGGTAGTATTACAAATTCAACCATTGGTATTGTCTTTGGAAAATGTTACATGAGTAGAATACTTTGTGGGTAGAAAACACGTTCGAGACGAAAAGAGAGTTTGCAAGGAGAATAACACTTGAGAGAGAAATTGTGAGGAATTTGAGGATGGAGCCAAGAGTCTCATATTGGGGGGATATGAGTAAGATTAACAATATATAAGGATTTTAATATCAGTTGTTCACCAATACAATCTAATATTAGAAATTTTGGATGTGAAGACAATTTTTCTACATGAAAATTTGGAGGAGACCGTTCACATGTAATAGTCTAAAAGGGTAGAAGGTGGGGGAGTTGTGTCTCCTAAAGGATTTATTGTATGGATTGAAATAGATTATGAGGCAATGCTACAAGATATTTGATGATTTGTTAAGGTAGACAAGGTTTTCGGGGAGCAATTATACACCTACATCCTCAAAAGAGAAGAAATGTATGTGTGATTATTGCTCTTATATATAGACGATATCCTTATAGTCAATCAATATGAAAATGAATTGAAAAAGCTCAAAGAAAATTAAGCTCATAATTTGAAATGAAGGATCTTGGTTCAACTAGGTGAATATTTAAGATGGACACAAAAATGGATCAAACAGTTGGAGTATTGTGTCTATCTCGGCAAGAATCCTTATAGAACGTGGTTGAAAGGTTTAAAACATTATGGGAACACTTTTAGGACATCACACAAAGTTATTAATTACCCAAGCTCCTAGTTTTGAGGAAGGGCAAAGAAAGATGAAGGTTATTCATATGTTAATGAAATAGGGAGTATCATGTATGGGATGGTCTACAAGAAACCAAATCTAGTGCATATGGTTAGTGTGGTTAACAACTTCATGAAAAATTTAGGATGTTGTCATTGTAGAGGTAATGTTGATACTAGAAAGTTTTTGGGTATGTTTTTGTTGGGTCTTTCAAGGGAGGATCGCTGGGGAGATACAACACCAATGAGACATTAACCCAACCCTCACATAAGGGATTAACACCACCTCTAATCCAAAACCTTAAGACAATTGATTTATGGGTCTTCATTCTTATATGGTGCTTAACTTTCTTATCTTTACTCATGTGAGACTTAGACTCACTTGGATTACCAATAATTTTTACATTGTTTGAAACTACAATTAGTTGGAAGGTCGGGTTGTAGTCTATTGAGGCCTTATCCACTATCCAGGTAGAGTTCATTATGCTCACAAATGGGGTGAATAAGACTTTGTTGTTGAAGGGGATGATGAACGACTTGAATATTGTGTTTCATTGTGACAGTCCAAGTGTTATTCATTCAGTAGATCATCTAATCTTTTATTACAATTTGTCAAACTTCATATTATGTTTAGAACTTTTTTGGTTTTGACACGTGACACCTTCAAAGTAGAAGATGATACAGATTTTGACATGTGGTAGACTCAGATTTTAACATGTGATACGTCTAACCAAGTTAATGACAATTTAACTAAAAGAGTCACATTGATTTATTTTTAAAAAAATAGTAACTAACTGAGTTTATTCTTAAAATATAGGTACTAAATTGAGAAAAACATATACATTACCATATTAAAGACCTAAATATAAAGACTAAATTATGAATTAAGCCAAAATTATTTGTAAAATATCAAATATATAGTTAGAAAAGTTGTAGGTTAGTAGGCTAAAATTTCGATTGGCAATTATGTATTGAATATCGCATAACATGTATACATATATTATATTGCATAATCATGAAAGATAAATTAGATATATTGAATGCTTTTCCGGTACCTTGGCTATATTGAATGATATAATATTAACGATTACCATTATATTCAGGAAAAGATTTCAAATCTTGAGATATCTTACACTCCTTCCTAGTACCGGAAACATTTTAATAATAATGATGAAATTTAATTTTTCATACTCATTGTAAATGTTTATATTTTCTCATTATCAATTATTAATATTTTCTATTTATTATTTTTTAATAATTAAAATAATTAATACTTTTCGATTACATTTCAATTAAATCAGCGCATTCATTCATTGTGTACCTATAAAAAAAATACTTAGCATTTTAAAATGAATATAAGAAAAATTTAAATAAAATTTTGTATTATGCTTGAATAGAATGAATCCAAAAAAAAAAAAGTTGTTAACTCCTAAAATAAAATATTCTATTAAAGATGTTCTGAGTTGGTTTTGAAAATTCATATTTATCTAATTTTTAGAATAAGCTAAATTTTCATATTTTTTCCAAGACTTGAAGAGTGTAGCTAGTGGATTGTTAAATACTATATTTATTAAAAAAGTAGAGCTAATTTTGGTTATGTACACTGTAGGGTAATAATTCTGTTAAGAGTTTTACTTTGATGATATTTCTATTTGAAATCGATTTGTATCCTTAGTGATTAAAATACCTATGATACCCATGCATTAAAAGGTAAAGAAAGAAATAAAGAAAGAGGGAGAAACACGTTATACATTTTGTTAATATACTAGCTTTATATTTTTTTATTGTTATTTAGCTATGTATAGTATTATTAGGAAATTTCTAAATATTATTTAAAAAAACACGTTTAAGATCATTTGAACTAAATATTGTAAAAAATATTCTAAACTAATACGAAAATTAAGCTTAAAGATTTATTCTCCTATGATTTGACTTGTCTCATGGAACTGAAAACAACTTTCAAGTTATTAGATATTATAGCCAAGCTCATGTTATGAAAAATGGATTTAATTTCTTAATGCCGAACTTAATTATTTTCTTCAAGCTAATCTTAATTAGACTTGTAGAGAAGTCTCAACTATCCACATGAAATAAGGCTTAATTAATCACTTATTGTTAACATTCGAGTTAATTAAGTAGAAAAAAACTTACAGGATTTAACCACCTCAACCATTTTTTCTTTTAGATAATAGCTAAAACGAAGAACATATAAATCACAAAGAAAAGAAGTTCAGTCTACACTAAATTCTTTGAAACATAACTCTTGCTTGTTTGATACAACATAGAAAAAATGCTATTTTTTTATAAGACCATTAGAAAAAAACCCTTAATCACATATTACAGTCAAAAGATCTTGTTGGAAAATACAAGAAGAAAATAGTATTCGATTTTCTCTTAGAAAAGGGAACATTCTTCTTTCCCTTTGATTTCATTCATATGATATCATTGAAGAAGAAGAAGAAAGAGTTGTTGTAGCAGCACATATTAATTGTAATTAATGATTAGTGATATAATAAATAATTAAGAGTTCACACACCAGTGCGAATATCTCCAAGCTTGTTCTTGATCCACTTGAAGCCGTTTCTGACACTTGTTTTAAGCTTTCCCTCGACTGTGAAGACGTTATAGGACTTGATTCTCTTCTTCCTCTTGAGCTCTGGATCATTCGCTGCACAGAACCCAGTTCCCTTCTGGAGTGGCCCGTTGAAGTTGTAGGAGTTTGATCGTTCTGTGAAGCCGAATTCAGAGTAGGAGCATGAGAATTTAGGGAGGGAGTTGTTTTTGTCCATGATCTGAGTGGGTTTGGTGTTTGAAAGAATGCATGAAAGAGGAAGGGTTTTAGAGGGAGAAGTGCATGATGATGATGATGATGATGCAGCCATGTGTGATGTTGGACAGCTGCTATTCAGGGTTGTGGGGAGCATGAGGGTCCATGGTGGTGGTGGTGGGGTCTTTGGTAGGGAAGCCTTTGCCACTATCTACTACTCAACATGGTTGGATTCACATGCTAGTCTTCTGGGACCCTACATCTTGTTTTTCTTTGTTTAGTGTTAGCTATACAAAACACACATTCCAGTCATATTTCGCCTTTTCATTTCATACTCATATTCATTATTTTATTTTAAGGGAGTCATAAGATAATTTAATAGATAGATCAATAGGAAAGACCTGGGTTTATTCTCTTGTTAACAATTTGAAAAAAAATAAAGTTGGTTTAATAACATGGACAAAACTTCTATACGAGAGATAGAGTCATCGTTTATTCGGAAAAGATTTTTAAAATTGACAATTCTACTCATGTAAATGATTTATGTAAAATGATAGTAAATAATAGTCATATTTATTTCAATTTTATCATCATGTGTGTTTGTATTGAATAGACAAACTAAAAAAAGAAAATGAATACTTTTTTTAATTAAATTATATATAAAAAATCTAATTTAACACTCTTAAATTTCTTTTATCCAAATTTCGTCACTACCGGATAAGTTTAGAGAAAGAGTATAAAAGGTTACAAGTTCAAATCTTTCGAATCTAAGTATCTCATATAAAACAATAAAAGTTAAACATTTTGTAAGATAAATATCTTAGTTGAAGTATGGAGCTCTCCCTCTCAAACGAATTCTCTTCTCAATAAATCCATCAAAGATAAATATAAGTTAAAGATTAGTTTTAATTTGACGTGGACTTAGTAACTGTATTTTCTTTTTCCACCCAATTACAGAAAATTTTCTAACATACTAAAATTTATTTCAACACTTAATAATCAAAATTTTAACCATCTACTTAAAGAACATAATTATCAGAACATCACTTCTCTTTAATCTTAAATCTATATATAAAAAAGAGTTTACGTTGCTTGTTATCATTATTTATAATTGCTTTTTATTATATTTTGATATCAAGAATGCAAAATAGTTATTAAAAATAAACTCCCAATGAAATAAAAATACTTTAAATTTACTTATATTTAACACCAGCATATTATATTGATGTCCGGAAAGGTATCTTGCATAGTATTTGTAATCTAGTTGTTGTTTGCCACTGATATGTTTTATTAGATGCAAGTTAGACTTTAGTTTTTACTTTTCAATATGAAAAGGAAAACATAGTCGTTTTCCACTTTATGTCAAACTTAGTGGCTCAGTGCTACGTGGGCCTTGTATTTTCATGCACACATTCAAACCTAATGGTTATTGATTTTGGTTTTGTTTTTCAAAATTAAAAAAATAATAATAATTTTTTGTAGGCTTTTTCAATTCTGAAACTAAGGGACAATGCTCATTCTTGATAACCTCGATGGATGTGTTGAACAACCTAAGCATCATCACACTTTGTTTTTCTTATTCCTGTGCGCGTGTTAGTCAATAGTCACAAAAGTTTTCGAGTTCTTATTGCTATTCCCAAGGACTCCATTGTTTTAACTTTCCTTGCAAACTTTTACTTTATCCTTTCCCAAAAGCTAACACACTTTCAGTTTTTCACACTATATTATATATATATATATATATATATATATATATATATATATATGAAGAGAGATAAATATATATACAAGCAAATCATCCAGATGAAAAATTTTAAGGGAGCGATGGTTTAGTTATTGTTTCGATTCCAAGTCGGCCGAATAACATCATTAGGGTCAATCACCCACCTCTCATCTGAGATATTGTCTCAAGTCGGTTGAGTAATACTATTAGGGTCAATCGTCCCTCATATGAAGTATTCTCTGAGCGTCAGTTCCATTACGGTTTTGTCCTTAAAACGCATCTTAAAGGATGAAAGGAGAAAAAAAAATTTAAACCGCTTTACACCTCGACTTTCTAAATGATGTGAGACTATTGGATATTATAAAAAATTTATATATATATATATATATATATATATATATATATAATGTATAATTAATTCTATTGTGAACCTCATTATTTGTATAAAAAATAAATGTCGATTTTTAACCTCATTTTCTTCATTCTTAAACACACATGGACAAATCATTAAATGCATGAAAAAGAGGCTTAGAGTAATATACTGGATGTTCATACTTGTGTTAGTGAATTCATTTCACAATATTGTATAAAATAAATTTGGTTTCAGACACTTGCATTTTCCAATTAATTAAGTTATTAAAATCGGTGTTATTAGAAAATTAATCTTTCTCATAAATAATGGACAGTGTAATCTCTAATTTTCTCAATCATTAATTCAGTTGATGACAATTTGATTTGTCCTGAACACATGAAGTAATTGATGCATGTTAAAGTTTGGGACTAATTAAAAGTTAGATCAAATGACTAATTGTTGTTAAAGAAGGAGATTAATTAGTAAAAGATTTGTTCATTTAAAGGAGGGAAATGATGGTGAATTAATGGTAGAACAACAATTATAACATTAATTAAGTGAGAGAGTAATGAGAAGATTTGTCCTAATAAAGTGTGAATATTTTATTATGCAGAAAGTAAGAGCATGCAATGCAACTATATAATAACCTGGTTTTGCTTTTCATAAAAGCTGGTCGGTGCTCGAGAAAAGGGTTGAAGCTGTTTCATCACACCAAAGCCAGACATCATAATGCTACATATGCCACACACACAAAATAATTTGACCCATCTTGTTCATGGAATCTTCAATAAAAAAATTAATGCACAACCCAGATAATTTATCAATACACATTTATAAATCCAGATGCTTTAGATCACGGATCATACAAACTCAAATCATGGTCTAAATCACTGATTGATATATATATATATATATATATATATATATATATATATATATATATATATATATATATATATATATATATATAGATATGTTAGACAAAAGTCGATGAAGTTGAGAAGTAATAAGTAGGAAAATATTAAGACGTAATAGTTAAGACTCATAATGTTTATGTAACCAATCCAGTGATAACAAACATTTAAAATTAATTACGATTTTTTTCTGTAAATATTAAGACAAAGGTACCAAAAATAATATAAATAAACAATAATCATGATAGTTACTACATTGTTGTATTTATTATTATATTAATTATAACATTTGAATATTGACTTGATGTAAGATCCACTTTTCATTATGCCCCTTTTTCTTAGGGTTGCCTTAACTATTGGGCCTTAGGGTTGGCCCAGAAAGGGAAAACAGACCTAGGCCGTCCCAAACTCTAACCTAAGCTCACTTTTTGTAAACAGAAACCACACCTCCTAGAGCTGTTGCTGTGGTTGATGCGATGATATGTTAATGCTTTGTTCTAGTTTGGTGTGGGTGACTGTTGCAGGAAAACAGTGGCGAGACCTGCTAATCTCGCCCAAGCGAGCCAGTCTCGCCTAGGCGAGATGGACAGGGACTCGCCCAAACCCTTTTACGCGAAAGGTCGCCCAGGCAACCAGCTCAGCTTTTGAGCGAGCGAGTATCTCGCCCAAGCGAGAGGGGTCTCGCCTAAGCAAGATCCCGCGTTAACTCCAGTTTCCCCTTTTCGAGCCCTCGCCTAGGCGAAGGGGACTCGCTTGAGCGAGAACGTCTCGCCTGAGCGAGACCCTTCAACCTGAGCGAGGGGCTGGGTGAGACAATGCGCTATTGGGTTGCTTTATTGCTCTTGGATGATTGGTATTTGTTTAAGTATGATTGCTATGATGAGAAATATATAATGGAGTGTTATGTATGCGTGACATGATTCATGGATTGTGAATGATGGGTTTGGTATGAACTTGGCATGTGAACTAAATGAGACGGTTGGTATTAAAGTGGCATGATAACAAGATGAGTTGAAATCCTATGTGCATGGATGGGTTATGATGACTTGGAATGAGTTGGACCTGGAAACATGAAAGGTATTGGCTTTAAAGATTGGCATAATGAATATACACTTGCATGGTGGATATTATTTGGCTGTATAATTATGTTTGGTCCGTGTCAGTGCGTAATTCCTTGGAGTCTCTAGGTGAGACTTTCGGGGTCGTGCTCCAGTGGTCGGGACGTAATTTCATGGCCCCTATTAGTGGGTGTCCATGGTGGTGCCCCATCTGTATAACTAGGTAAGGATTCAAGGTAAGGTTGCATCCTGACACTCTAAGGAGTTAGTTAGTCTCACCTAGAGCGGACTGACTCCTGTGGTGAGAGTAGTAGGAGGCCTGAAATTCATTAAGGGCTAACATTGTGGTGAGGGAAATTGATTCATTGTAACACTTGTAACACAGCTCGGGGGTGAGCAGCTCGGGGGTGAGCAGAGGTATCCACCACAAGTGCAAGCATCCGTTGAATCCGACCAGGTTATACGTATCCGGATGAGTCGAGTCGTGTCGTAGTGTATTGCCTGAAAAGTCATAATATGCTGGGTTGATTTGAGTGTATGATATTGTGAGATTATATATGATTTTATGGATGAAATCTTTTGTGCTCTAGCTTACCCTACTTTTATTGTTGTGTGTTCTGTTGTGTGGTACTCTCTTTTGCGATGATCATCAACTTGTTGATGTGAGCAGATGCGAGGAACACCTGTGGGCAACAGGGATGGTTCCACCGCATAGTCTCCATGGGTTGGACTTTGTTTCTTAATGGGTTTTCTTTAGGGCTATGGCCCATGTATTGCCTTATGCTTCATTACTCTACTCTCATCTGTTGGATATCTTTTATCTGGTTTTCCGTTGGCATCGTGGTGTGCCTAGTTTTGTAGGGATTGTGTTAAGGACCCCAAGACTGCGCTGTTGTATTATCTTTGTGTGACATTTCTTTTAATTTTGCTTAATAATTAAGTGGGACGTTACACTTAAGAACTTTAAAATACTTGAGACAAGTCACTCCACTCACTTAGATTAAGAACCAGAAGATTAAATACTTAAATGCAAAGTTAAAATGGAGATTATGATTTAAAACCGTTAAATATTTATGAAATCGTGAAATTATAAGATTAGATTTTACTTCTACAAAAGTATTGTTTGTGTTTTAATTGAGAAGGATGAAGAGAAAACACCTTTAATTTTTTATTGGGATTTGGATTTTGTTTTTTAATTAAAACGTCTTTCAACAAGAAAGTAAATAAGTATTGTAGTTGAAGAAGTGTGAATTTTAATTATATTATTTTTAATTGGATGATTTTGTGGCTGAGAATACATGTAATAAGATAAAATTTTAATTATATTAACTTTTAATTAAGTTTAAGTCTTATTTGAACCGAATTCATTTATCTAAAAAGGTGAACATGTAGTGTAGTAAACAATTTATAAAAAAAGACAATTTACATATTTGGTTTCTATTTTCATTTCTTTTATTTAACTTGCTCCTTATTTTGGTTCAATGGTCAATTAAATCCTATTTTTTTATTAATTTTTTGTTAATTTGATATTTTTTGTTAACGGTATTTAAATAATTTAAATAATTGGTTATTTTGGTACATTTAATAATCATATTGTAATAATATTTTAAATAATTGTATTATTTTAACAATTTAATCTAAAAATTATATTCAATTTATAATTATATTAAAAAATAATTAATAAAAATGTAAATTTTAGAAAAAAAAATATTAGTTATCTATAAAAAAATTAAATTTGGTCTCAATTTTTTAAAGGAAAAAAATTATTTCATTTCAACAAAAATTAGAATTAAATTGAACAAAAATAATGAATATAGAAATTGAAATAAACAAAAATAACAAATATAAATACTAAATTGGACAAAAGAAAACAACACAACAACAAACTGATTGACACGTGGACAATTTTTTAAAAATTTTAAACTTAGAAAAAAAACGGAGCTATATGTTGCATGCACTATTCACTAACGTTAAGTATTCAAACATCTCGTTAGCAAAAAATGACTAAATTGTCAAAAAAAAAATAGACGAAAATTAGGAACTAATTGAACACTGAACCCAAATGAAGACCAAATTAAACAAAAGAAACGAAAATAGGGACGAACTGTGTATTGAAGCCTTTAAACAATTTTAACAATTTTAACAATTTTCCTATTTTGTTTGATGATCCTAACGATTTTACTATGGCATAATTATGTGTAAAATCTGACTCTGAAATAGTGTGTAAAATCATTAAATCTTACAATTTTACGAGCTAAATCTTTATTTTAACGCTTCCAAGTATAAGTATGACTTTGTAAAAATTCTATCGGACAACAAACTACTATCTTTCATGATTTTTTGGATTAATTATGAGTATCTTTAACATTAATTACAAAATGACCATTGATATGAATGTTGATAAATAATCTTTTGCAATAGTAAACATTTGAACCTGTTCTGATCCGACCCAAGTCCGTCTGACAGTCATCGTTAAGAAAAATCATCACGTTCCTGAGGTATTGTCCGCTTTGGAGCTACGTGGAGTCTTGTCTCATTTTTGTCCTTAAAAGATGCCTCAGAGTGGCTAGGAGTATATTCCTCCCAAGCAAGGAGAGTTGTCGAGCCCCACGGTGGACACCAATGTTCCGATCTGACCCAAGTCGGTCCTACGCAGCCATCGTTAGGGACAACCACACGTTCCTGAGGTATTATCCGCTTTGGAGTGTGGAGCTCCGTCATGATTTTGTCCATAAAAGGCGCCTTATAAGGTGGAGGGAGGAAGGAGTATTTAGACTCGGCAGCCATCATTAGGAATGCCTTTTTTTTTCTCCAACGTACCTTAATACATTTCACGAGGTTCGAGTGGTTGGAACATCTCGGCACGTAGTGCCTAGGCAACACAAGTACACTCTTTCTTTTCTTCCCAATCAGTTATGCGCATTGTAGCCTCTAGTTTCACTTCGTTCACTACAAGCCTGGGGGACTGGTGTATAGGTAGGCCGATATTAACCTAGCCTAGCTAGCTATGGAGCAAGCCAGATATATCTCGACCCCATGGAGGTGGGAGGAAACATTTCCAACCCAGTAGGTGCAGGAAGAGATAGGCTGGCATGGCACAAAGGCTGGGTATATCTCGGCCCATTTGGTTATGTATATCCCGACCCAATGATGGGCATTGGGCAAGTGGGCAGGAGAGCTGGTGTACATGTCTGTAGGCAAGGGGCACATAATCTCAAGGAGAAAGAAATGAAACAATCCTTGACAGTTATGGTATGGTGTTAATGGAGCATATTAGTCTTGATGAAGAGAATAAGAATGGTCTGCGAATAATAATGATAGAATTGGGCAATGAGTAATATAAATTAGGGTCCAACAGCTAAAGGGAGGTATGCTTTTATAACTTTCTTACATACATCTCATATTGAATCACTATTTGACTTGAGCGTCGGAATGCCTGCAGGTACCCCACCTCTAGAGTTCGCAACGAAAGTAGTCCCAAAGAGTGTCCCAAGAAGAACAAGAGGAAAGCATTCCCAAGAAGAGTCCAAAGGAAAACAAGAGGAAAATTGATTGAAGGTTCTTGAGATCGCTTAGTTTCATACAAGAACATAACCTAATTATTTTAAATTTTTATTTAAATGATTTACTCGATACTTACATTTATTAAGTTTAAGTATATGAATTTATAAAACTCATGAAATCACATAAACAGTTCGTACATTTTTAGTTTAGTAGATACTTAAAATTGTTGTTTGTGAGTGCGCTAGATAAGGCTTTTAAGTTATTTTTCGTAATTTATTTAATTAAGTTTAAATATCATTTGAGTAAAATAATTTCATCTATAACATTTTGGAAAATTATCATTTTCCAACTGTTTAATAACTTTTTTTCAGACTCACTTTTCTCATAATGGACTTTACATTTTCAAAAATTGAATCGCCTAACTTTCCCAAAACTCACTTGCTTCATGTTCCTCCTCCCCTTTACCAGAGCATGCAGATAATGTAATTCCTCTTCTGGACACTGCAATCATATCTTTCAGTAATTGAGTTCCTTGACTGTTATACACATTATTACAGAAGATTGAAAAGAATGAAACAGTTTGTAACTAGTGAAAACATTTACCAAAAGTATTGTATGTATCATTAGGAAGGGGTAAATTTATTTTATATACATCACAAAATAAAATCTATTGACTTTGATCTAATAGATACAAATTGCAGTGACTTGCTTTCTTAATTAAATTCTGATATAAATGTCATGTTAGGTATAGAAAAAATCACATTAAAAGGAAATTAGTTAGATTGTATATCAATTATTTTAATAAGATTCTTTAGGATTTTCGATATGAAGCTTGGATGCAAAACATTTGCTACCAGTCACAAATCCTATTTAATAGAATATAGGGATTCACCAATCACTTAAGATACAAAATGAAAACAAAAACAATATGAGAAAAATATTGATGTTATATTTTGGGTTTGTATATCAATCCAGTGTGATGTTTAGTTAAACTCTCTGCATACTAATGCATTGATTTTAAGGAGCAATACATAAAGAAAAAAGTAATATTATAATTGAAAAAGTATACATAAAAAAATCAGATATGAAAGAAAAAATAAAAAATATAACACGCCCAAGAGCAATACATAAAGAAAAAAGTAAGATTATAATTGAAAAAGTATACATAAAAAAAAAACAGAAATAAAAGAAAAAATAGAAAATATAACACACGCCCAGTGGGACTCGAACCCACAATCGCTTGATTAGAAGTCAAGCGCCTTATCCATTAGGCCATGGGCGCTGATTTGAAATATTCTTGTCACATTTAGTATTGTTATGTACAGTATTCAGAGATAAATTAGATTTTTGAAACATTTTTATTTCAGTTTTTTTTAATTAATTATTTTCAGTTTCAATAGTTTTTAATTACGAAAATTTATTTTTACATCCAATAATAATATATGATATGCTATTATATACATTTGTACCAGAAAATATAAAATAAAATAATTAAAATAATAAGAGCTTATTCTAGTGTATCAAGATTTTTAATAGATTGTGTTAAAAATTTAGAATTTGATTTCATATCTCCAAGTTCAATTTTAGATAACCGGGTATTTTAATTTACTGATTATTTATAATACTTGTTGGTATGAAATTAATAGTCTTTATGATTTTGTTGACATTAAGAGTGGGTTAAAATATATACTAATTCATTTTACATAACTTAAAGTAGAGCTGTCAAAATGGGTTGGAATTTACGACCAACCCGATTTACCATGGGTTCGGGCCGGATTGGGTTGAAAGTTTTTTACAAATTTTAATACGGGTTGATTTTTGATCCAACTTATTTAGAATTCGACTCATCCGGGTTAAACCCGGCCACACAAGTAAACTCACTAATATGTCTGATTTATGTAAACACAGAAAATAAGGAAAAAAAAAACACTAAATAACTAATATATTGACCTTACAATACCTGAGATTAAAACATTGTGAAACCTTATCACAAGATTAATTTTATAACTCTAATCAAGTTTGCAACTAGAAAAGAAAAGAAAATAAACAATACAAGAAAATATCATTCATCATAAATTCAATGCAATAGAGAATAAAGACAAATGTGATCATATAATAAACTTCTTGAACTAAATATTTGAGTCACAAGAACAAAGTAAGAAATTGCATATTACTTTGTAGATAATATGCGATATCTATTACATATTAAAAAAAAAAAGATACCACCAAAATTACTTCAATATCCATTTTCTTTTATTGACACATGCCAAAAAATTTAGTTTTTTCGTCATTTTAAAACTCTGGTACAAAATAACCCGGGTTCAAATCCTACAAAAATCAATTTGTTTTTATTTTCTCATTTATTTATGATTTCAGATATAATATTAATTATAAATAATATTATTATTTGTAATATTTTTATAAGTATTAGGATTTCTAATTATTAATAATATTATTATTATAAATATTATTTATAGTGATAGTAGTAAATTATAACAAATATTAATATTATAATAATAATAATAATAATTGTTATTATTATTATATGTTACTATTATATATTATTACTATTAGTATTATTAACATTATTAGTGGTAAAGTTATTACTCTTATTTGTAATATATAATAATAATAATATTATTATTATATATTTTTGTTAGTAATTACGTCTTTGTGAGCCAGTTAGACGTAGATGTGTCATTATCACTACAAAAATAATAATTTTTAACGTCAGTTAAATCGGTTATTTAGTGGCGGTTTTAACCGCCACTATTTTATTTTTCGTCAGTTACCTAACCGACGTAAAATTTGGCGCCACAAAGTATTACAGTGTTGGTTTAATATAACCGCCGGAATAACCGCCACTAAAATATTTAAAGTCGGTTTTAACCGCCTCTAAATTAGCTTTTAAAAAAAATTATATAGTATTTAACGGCGGTTACAACCGTCAAAAAAATAATATTATTTTTAAAAATTACTCAATATTTAGTGGCAGTGTTAACCGCCTTTAAATTAAATTTTAAAATTTTTCATGTAATATTTGGTCGCCGCCACGAAAATAATTACTTTTTTTAAAAAAAAAATATTTAATTTTATTCATCTTGATCAATTATTGTCCGATCATATTCTCCAAATTTTTATTTGAGTGGCTCAAATAAAATCAAAGGATAAAGACAATAGTTAAGTTAAGGAAAGCATCCTTAAAACTTCTATACAGGAATAATAAAATGTTTAAATATACTACCTTTATTAAAAAATTATAAACAACAGTTTGTTAAACAAGGTCTTTCTTAATAAAATGAATAATTTTAAAAAAAAGTAGTAATGGTCTTTTCAAAACGCTTCAACAACATTTACCCGAGCAAAAAACAAAAACACATTTGTGGTCAAGGAGACAAATTAATGGAACCAATATGTTGTCAGATAAAACTATTAATTTAAGTACTTCTCAAAGTCTCAAATTGTGACCTCTTAATCCTACTTAATTCATTTTCATTACCACGAAAGAGCGTATTTTCTTCATTTGGAAAATGATTTAGAGGCAGCCTTAATGTTAAGACACACAAAAAATCTCTTGTCATGTCATAAAAACTGAACTTTCTTCACGCAAATGTTGTCCTTTCAAAGATGGAGTTCCTTTGGACCTTTATTCCATGAAAACCTTGATCATCTTATTCATTGACCTGAAAATTTCACATAATGGTGAGTAGGCTTAAAGATGCATGTGAAGTGAATTGCATTCGCATTACTCAAGAAAAGTTAGCATGCATTCTGCATACTTTTAGAATACCGTGTCCTACCAAAGATAGATGCAGTGTCCTACCAAAGAATCTCCTCCTAATAATTACTTTTAATCAGCTAAAGCAATTTGTTTCAGATATGAAAGAAGCATTATGTTTTAAATGAAGTAAGAAATTAGACCTTACATTTTTTTTCAGTTGTACTAAAAGCTTCTTAGTGAGCCATATCAGGGTTCTTAGCCTTTAGCCTCTTAATCTATTATCTGAATTAAACTAATACTCTCATTATAATTCAAAGTTTGAAAATTCAGTTAACCCTCCTGCCCAAGAGTGCAGTTTATACAGATCAAAGTACCTCAAATATGTGTAATTAGAGTATGATCTTCTTCCCAAGTTCATAAAATTTGTCACAGGGGAATAGACTTAAGGCTTGTACTTCCTTACCCAAGCTAAATCAATCTTTGCAAGCACCGCAATTCCATAAAGGAAGTACCCCATATTATAATGATGATCATTATAAACACCAAATCCAAAATCTGCTCCTTAATCTTTGGTGAAAAGGGTGAGCTAGCCATTAACAACTCCCATCACCCTTTCTTTTCCCATTTATACTTTCCACAAAATGGATTTGTGAATGTTGCATCCCCAGACAGGATAACAAGAGCTGAACCTACAGAGGATTACCTCGTACTTAAGGTCAGAATCAGGCAATAGTGCTATCCTAATTATGCTAGTAAGCTTGTCAGATGTAATATCAGAAAGGGTACTAAAAGGGTACCACCATCAAGGCTACAATTTTCATCAGGGTGCTTTGGAAGATTTCCAGATGTTACAATATGTACAAATGTTTTAACAGAGAGCATAGTCAATACATTAAAACAAGATAAAAAAACACATTCTTATCCAAGTGTAAAATAAAATTTATACCTCTCGTTTCATTATCCATCTTAGTTGATTCACTTTCAAATCTGGCAAACTCTTCATACTTCACCAAATCAATTTCTTCTCTTTAAAACTTTTCAGTTGGGGCACGTCCTGCATAGTTTCCACACATGTACTATAAACATCCAAAATTGGCAATGTACAAGTGCACCAGACAAGAGTTTGCAAAACTTATAGTTGTTATGTGAAATTTCAGAAGAAAAACTAATCTATAAAGGATATTTTCTTCAAGTGAAGTGGTTTTGTAGATGTATTGTGCAATAAAAGTTGCATGTCTTTATATGTCTCTCAGTTCATGCAGAGTGAAAATTGTAGAAAGAATTGTAAATATAACATATAGTTAAATTAAAAGTCAATCAATTCACATTCAACAAACCAAACTCCAAGAAAATTAATTCTGTAAGATTCACATTAAAAGACAAATTTGGCAAAATTGAGCAGTGAAACTTATTTTAGACTCACTTAATCTCTCACTGCATTCGTTGTTTTTCTTAGAGGAGGCCATTAAACCCATGCCTTTAATCCATCTGGAACCACTATAACTACATGGAAAAGAAAACGATTTAAGATTTCCTCAAATAATAAAAAAATACCTATAAAAGGAACAAATCAATTACTTTATCTTACTCTTTCTCTCTTTGCGCAAATAAGAAAAATTACAGGGACTTGATTGATGAATGAACTGTAGAAAATCAACTTGAACCAATTAAAAAACACATCAGAAAGTAGTTTGAATTAGGGTTTACAAAATTTGAAACTTCAAATGAAAAACAAAATTGAAATCGACTTAAGAGAAAATCTACTTACACTTAGAGAATAACACTAATGAAAAGGTGTAAATCCACAAAGAGAAGATGACTTACACGGTACACGGGAGAATGGCTTCCGCAAGGAGAAATGCTATGAAGGAGAAGAGAAGATGATGCGGATGAAAATCGGAGGAACTTTATAAGTACGTATGAAAAAACTGTAGAAGAAAATGTATCATGTACCTGCTTCACCTCCCTGCTACTACTCACCAAACGAAAGCAGTTGGAATACGTATAAAAAATTACAGTCGATTTTAAACCGACTATAAATCTTACAGAATTTTTTATATTTTTGTGTATAGTGTCATTTTATTATGACCGCCACTACTTGACTGCCATTAAAAATTACTTTTTTACTAGTGTATGTGTAATCCTAATTTTTTTGTCTTAAACTTAAAAAAAAGTATATTGATAAATATATGATTAGTTTAAAATTTCACTCCAACATGTCATTGTTGATGTTCATACCCATTCAAATTTGAAGGATTTGTCCACCATTATTGAATTATGTCAATCTTTGCCAAAACAAACAAATTAAAGATCTTTTACTTGATTGATTGTCTAATTCATTTTATTTAACTCTTAATGTTTCATTTTCTACAACGAAGATTATCAAAACAAAATTTGGAATAAGATGAAAGATGAATTTCTTGAACACAATATGATTATTTACATTCAAAAAGGAATAACTGGAGATTTTTATTCCGAATAAATTATTGATGAGTTCAAAATTTTTTACTATAAATTATTTTGGCTCCTCCAAAATTATTGGTCAAGATCCGTCACAGGTTATTATTATTAACTATAATTATTAATCATTATTACTATCAACTATAAATATTATTATCATTATTATTAATTATAATTATTTCTATTATTATATTACTATTATTATTATTATTATTATTATAATAGTTATTATTATTATTATTATTATTATTATTATTATTATTATTATTATTATTGTTTTTATTATCATTGTTAGATACATATCTTACTTTTACTTACTATGTAGGAATCATGTTTCCTTTACTTGTCATTTTTATTTGTTTTGTTGTTCATTTATCTTTCCATTTGAACAATTATTTCAATTTTAAAAAAATATACTAAAATTAGTAAAATAATAAAACTGAAAAATAATTTTTTTATTATAAATAATTATTTAAATTTAAAATTTAATAATTAAGAGGATAAAATTGATAAAATAAAAAGGACATCAAAGATGTTTATCCCTTTATATATGTAATTGTATTAATATTAATATTATTATTATTAGTAGTAGTATTAGTATTATTTTTTTTATCACTACACGATATTATTATAGTGATATTATTATTAT
>Ga0209589_1005233_pt1 | contig 22066 bp, 10 predicted proteins | sample CowpeawhiteBW_FD_187525 | JGI IMG/M metagenome (GOLD analysis project Ga0209589, IMG submission 187525) | Root nodule microbial communities of legume samples collected from California USA - Cow pea white BW (SPAdes) (version 2) | ecosystem: Host-associated > Plants > Roots > Nodule | place: USA... | reverse complement strand
TCAACCTAGAAGTTTTTATATTTTCAGCAATGCATATGTATACTTCTATTTTGTTATTAATGAAATTTCTTTGAAGCTTCTCTCAAATTCTATGAATGCATATAAAAAGTTTATGGTTAAACTTTAATTAAACATTGATTTAAAATGAGACATATTATAGTATGTTATTCATAAATAAAATCATTTTCTTTTATAATTTAAATAAAATATGTATGATGATATTGACAGATAAAAAGTTGGAGGATGGATTTTGGTATGCTATATATAATTATTGTATATTCCATTCCTATATTAACAAAAAAACAATATTAATTGAACTTCTTTTAATGTAAATATTCAACTTCATTTGCGATTTATGTTTCGGTAGTCTGCCATTATATTTTTAATACTTATGTATCAGATGTATGGATGCATGTTGCTTTAGGATGTGCAGACATTGATTGTATGTTATCATTTTCAAACATAATGAAATTAAAATTACAGATACTTGCTATGAAACTGTCCTCTTTGTTGTACTATATAGTACTGCATAAAAAAGAGGTGTTGTTGTACCTATATAAAAAGCAAATGTTTTGTTAGTTGCAAAAACAAATCAACTATGAGAGAACTGCTATATATATGAATGATTCTGATCTATTAACACTCAGCACTGCATGCTCTTTCTATTTTTAATCTTTGTCTACTACTAAAAACTTTTTGTACTCTTACAAGTGCTTCTTATTACAATTACAAATATTTGTCTTTCCACAATGGTGATTAGAGGTACCATCTCCCAAAAAAAGTTTAAGAAATACATTCACCAATATAGTAATAAAACAGTAAACACTTTTGCATCCATTGAGTCAACTTATCTTTGCTTTTGCTTCTTCCATTGTCACCTTTGAAAGTATTCCATTTTTTTTTCTGAAATGGAGCAAAACGATTGTAAGAATGCAAGGCTGAGAAGGAAGCTGGTGCTACAACAAAGGTTGAATGCAAGAAGTAATCAACATTCATGTAAGTTTCTAACATCTCACTTAAATCATGTAACTTGCGAATGTCTTCATCAAACATTTATTTACAAATTTTGCATTTCTATGTTTATATGTTTATGGCTGTTGCAAATTACAAAGAAGAGAATGCAAGAAAAAAAAAACTAAATTTGCCAACCATTCTTCTCAAAGTATCAAAATATCAGGTTTTATTTTTATAATTATATTTGAAAATGTTTTTTTGGATTGTAAGTTGACAACACAGATGCATAATCAAATATCTTTGTTATTGTAATGACAGATAAAAGAACTCAATCTGAAAAATTATTTGAGAACACTATACACAGGAAGCCATTAAAAGAGTTAGATTCTTAATAAGTATTGTTGTTTATTGTTTTACATTCAATGCTTTGATAATAATCCTTTTTCAGATCTTCAGAACAACAACAACAACCTTCACAATATGAATTCAATATTTCATACAACAATTGGTTAGTTATCTTTGTTGGTTTTTCAATAATATTAATTCAATCTCATTTTAAGAAATTATAACCTAAGCTTCATTTGAATGCAGTGCTTGAAAATAATATATCAAGTTCTTCCAGTACTTTAGTTCAAGATCAAATCCAAAAATACTTAATGACTTCACAATCTGCAGCTTCTACTGTAACATACAATAGTTCTTTCGGTATATTTCTACATCCATCTTAATTTCTTATATACTTATTGTAATTGGATGAAGATGACGAATTTTAAATTTATATCAATGTCTTTTAATGAGTACAGTTGTTAACAATAACAGTCAGAGAAATTATGGACAAAATAATTACAATTACAGTGCAGGTAAGTAGGTTCTTATTCATATATATCAATGTTCATACTCACAATGCCAAAGCATGTAAGGTAATTGTTTTAATAATTTTTTTCCATAGGTGGCACATCGGAAGTTGTAAATGATTCCTATTTTGTCTCTAAGAATAAAGTTGCCAAATATCCTTTTCAAGTCATACAATCACTTCAAAACAGATTCACTCTTAATGATGAAACAACAACATAACATAATTGTTTAGACACAACAAATGATGATTCAGCAACGATAACAGATGAAGGTAATTCAAATTTTGAATGCTTAACTTATTCATATGAATAAATACATTTTTTAAATCATTACTTACTTTTCATTTGACTAATATTGAAGTAGATACTACAAGTACTACAACTACAAACGAATTGTATTGCAAAGGGTAGTTACAAGGTACATAATCTGACACACAATTGTACATAATTTCAGAGCAAAAATATGCATTTCAGGCTAATGCTTTTTTAATGATGTTCATAACTTCTCAATATTGGAGAACCTTGTTTGAAATGTCAATACTGTAAAGCTCAACTTTGGTTTGAAGAAAGAGCAGAAAAATGTAACACCTCAAAGGAAGTTCAATTCTCATTGTCTTGTCAAAAGGGAAAAGTGCAAATTCCACTATTAAAAAAACCACCTAATCTTCTTGAAGGTTTGTTAAATGGTGAAGATCATAGAAGCAAATTATTTTTACAGAATATAAGAGTATACAATAGCATGTTCTCATTTACTTCAATTGGTGGTAAGATAGATGCTTCAATGAACAATGGTTCTAGTCCACCACAATTTATTCTTAATGGACAGAATTATCACCGTATTGGCAGTTTATTGCCAGAACATGAATCAAAGCCAAAGTTTGCACAACTGTACATATATGATACCAAAAAAGAAATGAGTAACAGATTGAAGCATTTCAGGTTAGTGAAGATGTGAAGTAATTTGCTTAAATGAAATATTTAAATACATCTGTTGACATGTATTCTCTTTATTATGTTTTAGGTCAAACAACAAGGAATCTATTATAGATGAATCATTGGTTCCTGATTTGATTCAAATGATTGACAATCACAATGTTCTTGCTAAATCTTTTAGAAGAGTAAGAGATTTGTCACTACAACATATGGAATCAAATTTCACGCTAACACTATTTAGAGGCAGAAACAAAGACCCTAGAGTCTACAACACACCTTCATGTGATGAAATAGTTGCACTAATAGTTGGTGATTTTGTCAATATGGATGTAGGCAGAGATATAATTGTCAAAAAATGTTTTGGTGAATTAACAAGACTGCATGAAACTCATACATCTTTCATTCCACTGCAATATCCTCTCATGTTTGCATATGGAGAAGATGGTTATCAAGAAGATATTCTAATAAGAGAATCTCATTCAAGAAGTAAATCCAGGGTGAGAATTATAATTTCTTTGCGAGAATTTATTGCATTTAGAATACAACAAAGATCTATAGAAACTGGAAATATTGTGAATGTATGCCGATTGTTCCAACAGTTTTTGGTTGATTGTTATACAATGGTGGAAGCACAAAGGTTGTCTTTCATTATAGCTAATCAGAAGTTAATTTGTTGTGATATTCTTGATGGATTACAAGAGGTTGTTAATAGAGGAGAGACAAATCCTTCTTTAATTGGAAGACATATTGTCTTGCCTGCTTCATTCACTAGTGGTACCAGATACATGATCAACAATTGTCAAGATGCTATGGCAATTTGTAAAAAATTTGGATATCCTTATTTGTTCATTACTATAACAAGCAATGTGAATTGGAGTGAAATAAAATACTTTGTTTTAGCGAAAGAGTTATCTGCTTCAAATAGACCTGATACTGTATGTAGAGTCTTCAAAATAAAGTTGGATGAAATGATGACAAATTTTAAAAAAGAGGACTTCTTTGGAAAAAGCACTGCAGGTATGTTCGGTATGAAATAATATACATTATATACATATTTATTAAATTAAATTTTTACAACTATTTTAATTTTTTTTATATATGCAGGAATGTACACAGTAGAATTCCAAAAAAGAGGTTTACCTCATGCACATATACTTTTATGGTTTGATGGAGAAAGCAAATTGAAAAATTCAATTGATATTGATAAAGTAATATCAGCTGAATTGCCCAATGCGGATTTGTACCCCAAATTGGAAAAAGTTGTTTCAAGTTACATGATTCATGGACCATGCGGATCTGCAAGATATAATTCACCCTGCATGAAGGAAGGAAGATGTTCTAAATTTTATCCTAAAAAATTCACATCTTCAACTTCAATTGATGAAGAAGGATATCCATGCTATAGAAGACTTGATAGTGGTAGATTTGTTGAGAAGAATGGAGTTAAGCTGGACAATAGAAGTGTTGTTCCTTACAATCCACCCCTTTTAATGAGGTATGAAGCTCACGTCAATACAGAGTATTGCAACAAGACCAATTCAATAAAATATTCGTTCAAATATGTGAACAAAGATCTTGACAGAGCTACTCTTAAAATAAGCAACAACTCTGCACAATCTGACAAATCAACCATTATTGATGAGATCAAGAGGTATTATGATTGTAGGTATCTATCACCATGTGAAGCCACTTGGCGAATATTTGCTTTTGATATCCATCACAGATGGCCTCTTGTTCAGAGATTGAAATTCCATCTTCCTGGCCAACAATCAACTTTGTTTAAAGATGATGATGATATTAATGTGGTCTTCAATAGATACAAAAATGCTAACACAATGATTCTAGCTTGGTTTGAGGCTAACAAAGTTTATACAGAAGGAAAAGAATTGACTTATTCTGAATTTCCAAGCAAATTTGTGTGGTTTGCTAAAGAAAAAGAGTGGAAACCAAGGAAGAAAGGCTACAACATTGGTAGACTTACTTATATTCCTCCTAGCTCTAGAGAACTTTATTATTTGAGGATATTACTGACCATTCAAAAAGGTTGTATTGATTATGAAAGCATTAAGACCATTGATGGGAAATTTTATGAAACATACTAAGAAGCTTGCTATGCTTTGGGATTGTTGGCTGACGACAAAGAATATATTGATGCAATAAAAGAAGCAAGTGAATTTGCTTCTGGGTATCAACTTAGAAGATTATTTGTTACTTTGTTGTCGATGAATACAATTTCTAAACCAGATATAGTTTGGAATTCTACTTGGAGTATCTTATATGATGGAATTTTATACCAAAAAAGAAAGGATATGAACTTACCAGGTAATTTATATTGTGATTTATTTAATTGAATAGAAATATAATTTATAATTGCATTAGTTTCTTCATGCAGGTCTTGAAATTGAGACTGCTGAATTACAAAAAATTTGTTTGCTTCAAATACAGGAAATGCTAATGTCAAATGGTAGATGTTTGAAAGATGATCCTTCATTACCTCAACTTGATATTTCAGATCTACATACATTCAATAATAGATTTATTGTGTTGATGAGCAGCAATATAATAAAGAAGAGATGGTGAAAGAACATGACATTTTGTTTAAAGCACAGAATGATGAACAAATTCATGTATATGAGGATATCATGACATCAGTTCTTTCAAAGAAGGGAGGATTCTTCTTTTTATATGGCTATGGTGGTACATGTAAAACTTTTATGTGGAAGACATTGTCAGCTGCTCCAAGAAGCAAGGGCATGATTGTTTTGAACGTAGCATCAAGTGAAATTGCTTCTTTACTACTTCCTGGTGGAAAAACAGCACACTCTACCTTTTGCATCCCACTATTAATTAATGATGAATCAACTTGCAACATAGCGCAAGGTAGTCTCTATAACATCCCTAAGGAATATTACTGATATTAAATAAATAAAATTCGAAATACAATAAATGTCGTATTTAATATAAATTATTTCCCAAAACAAGGGAAATTTAAAACTTTAATATATAAAGCCATAAAACCAGGAGTCCATAATTCATAAAATTGAGATAAAAGTCAATGGCTCCTACCAGGTTTACATAATATTCTCAGAGCTAAAATAATAAACATATAACATATGTATATACAAAAATATCCCCTACTAGCCCTCGCTCCGAGTCTAAGCGTCTCCTGGCCCACCTGTCACATCATCTGCTCCCGGATAACAAGTTATCCGATCATCGCCACACACACACACAGAAAGGGTGAGTTATGCACAATATATATATAAACAAAACATGAATATAAATATGTTTCCCAACCCAAAGTAACATAACTAGTTTCTTATACTTTTCCAATTATCCATCCATGAGCTCATAGTCCTTCATGAGTCATATGCATGAATTAGATCTTGAGACTTCACTGTGCTTCCACGAAACTAACTCATTCGTGGTCCAACCTATGAGCCTATCCCGCTCATAGTCCTGCCCTACAGACCCCTCGTTTGTAGTAAATCATCCAAGTCTTCTCACTTGGACCCTGGCACGCACGCAATCAACATACTATGGACTCCTCGCCCAATAGTAGCCGACGGGAACATAACAGTTCCTTGCCCATCGTGCACCCGACACATGCAATCACCATACTAAGGACTCCTCGCCCATTAGTAGTCGACGGGAACTCAACCAATTCCTTGCCCATCATGTGTCCAACCATCAAGCACATTCCAGACCCCTATGGGACTTAGTCCTTCAAGCCTAAACACCACACCACATGCATATACAACCTAACCTTGGTATAAACAACCAAAACACACTCACAAGCACATAGAAACATAGTAATTCGCATAAACTCGCTTAAGCTAGGGAATTCTCGCCCAAGCTAGACCCTCACTCTCGCTTAGGCTAATCCACCTCGCCTGAGCGAGTTTACATCAGCAATAACAGCACGTTATCTCACTTAGGCGAGATCCCCTCGCCTAGGCGAGATTATCTCTCGCCCAAACACCCATTTCAATCTCGCTTGGGCTAAAATACAAGCAAAGCACCTCACATGACAAAGACATCTCGCTTAGACGAGGCCATCTCGCCTGGGCGACACTCTGGTTGACTCAAAACCCATAAACTCCTTGCCTGGACGAGAAGTCGCGCTCAACACGCGCAACTTCATCACAATCTCGCTTAGGCGAACCTCTCTCGCCTGAGCGAGTGTATGTGTCGCTCAAACCCAATCCTCGTCGCCTGAACGAGACGCTCAGGTGGCAACAGGGCTTGCGTCTCTGTTAATCTCGCCTAGGCGAGCCTGGCTCGTCTGGGCGAGAATTGCAGGTCCCTACACTGATTATGCACGCAACAGCAGCAACCAAACACCACTTTGCACTCCAATTCATACCAGTTTAGTTTACCTGTATTTCAACAACACATATGCATAATTTAGACTGCATTTGGTTCCCAAAACGCCAAGCACACATAGTTAGATTATATCCAATGCATAATTCCATTATATTCATACATTTGGGTCAAAATTTCAATACAATAGCACCAAACCCACAACCCCCAAAACTCATCTCATATTCAACACGAAATTCATCACACAAAAATCAGTACACTTAACAAGTATGACCTAAAGCATTCAATTTCGGGTTCAGCTCCCCTAACCTGGAATTAGTGATCAAAAATCGAAAAGATAGAAGCCTTGATTCGCAATCTCCCTCTTGGTCCAGCCCTTGCACACCCACAACTCTACCCACACTCTCAAATTCGTGCTTCTCTCTATAGCAAATAGTTAGCAAAAATAAAGCTCATTCTTTACCCACCAAGGTTTGAACCCGTGACCTTCCACTCATAAGGCCAAAGCACAACCACTATGCCAATTCACATTTGGTGATACCCTCCAATCAAAAACAGTTTACATCATCAATTCCATACTCATACATATTATTAAAAATTAATAATAAAACAACAACACATAATTGGCATATATAGGACTCGAAACCAAGTCCTCTCACACAACCAAAGTACTCTCAACAACTTGAGCTAATACTTTTCCACGTCACACCAACCAACAATTAATGTCATAAAGGCTTTTTTTACTCACATTTATTAATTAATTAATTATTTATTTAATTAATTTCACGGGTCTTACCGTCTCCGTGCTAAACTTCTAATGGCAACCAATTTGATTATCTGGGATGAAGCACCAATGATGAATAAAATGTGCTTTGAGGCATTTGATAGAACACTAAGAGATATTATGTGAAATGTTGATGATGCTAATAATGACAAACCATTTGGTGGCAAAGCAATTGTGTTGGGAGGTGACTTTAGACAAATTCTACCCATTATCATGAAAGGATCTAGGTTTGATATCATCAAATCAGCAATCAACTATTCAGAGTTATGAAATTGTTGTCAAGTGCTAAAATTGTCCAAGAACATGAGATTAAGTACTACAACAAATACTCAAACAGCCAATGATATCAAAGAATTTGCTGATTGGATATTGAAGATTGGAGACAGATAAATGGATCTAAATGAGAATGGTGAGTGCATGGTTGAAATTCCAGAACAGCTGCTGATTACAAATACAAATATACATGTATTGTCATTGGTTGAATTTGTCTATCCTCAATTTGTGGTTAACATGATGAAGCTTAATTATTTTGATGATGAAGCAATCTTGTGCCCAACAAATGATTCTGTAAAGCAAGTAAATGATTTCATGTTGTCTTTATTAGGTGGTAAAGAGGTGACTTATTTAAGTTCAGATACACCTTGCCAATCTGATGAACAAGATGAAGTCCAATCTGAATGGTTTACATCTGAATTTTTAAATGATATCAAATGTTCAGGAATACCAAATCATAAACTTAAGTTGGAAACAGGTGTGCCAATTATGCTCTTGAGAAATATTGATCAAGCGAAAGGTCTTTGCAATGGCACAAGATTGCAAGTCAACCATTTAGGCAAGAATGTAATCTCTGCAACTGTAATTACTGGAAAAAACATTGGTGACAAGATTTTTATACCAAGAATGGATTTAGTTCCATCTAATTCAGGGTTGCCTTTCAAATTTCAAAGACAGTTTCTGATATCCTTATGCTTTGCAATGACAATTAACAAAAGTCAAGGACAAATACTTTCTAGAGTCGGGCTTTATCTTCCACAACCTGTATTCACACATGGTCAACTATATGTTGTTATTTCTAGAGTAAAAACCAAAAGAGGATTGAAAATACTTATACTGGATGAAGATGGAAATGTCACAAACACAACTAAAAACGTTGTGTACAAAGAAATTTTTGAAACTCTTTGACAAAGAAGACATTATAGGTATGTAATTTATAATTTTGTTTTGATTTGAAAGTTTGTATAAATATAGATCAACTTATTTTTGTTCTGTTCTACAATACAGGAAAATCATTGCCTAAAATCCAAGGCTTACAAGGAACATCATGCTACAACAAAGGTTGAATTAAGAAGTAATAAATGTTGTGTACAAAAGAAATTTATGAAGTTGATTAACAAAAACAAAAACATTATAGGTATGTAATTTATTATTTTTTATTCTTATTTTAACAAAGTAGTGTATTAGTCATCTTTTTGTTGTTGGTTGTTGCAGATAAAAGAATAGACAAAACAACATAAAATGAAATAAAATATAGACTTCACATACCACTTTAATTACATTCTAAATTGATTTATTCTATTTATACACTTCACAATTTTTTAAAGACACTATATTTTTATCATATAGATTATTAAATATCCAAAAACCCCTTGCTATTACTAAAAATATTACATCTAAAAAAAACCCGTGCGTTGCACGAGTAAAAAAACTAATAATACACAAATGTCTATGTTATAAAAATTACTTTTTAAATTATTGTTTAAGTTTTTGTGAAATGTAAAAAATACGTGAAAGTTGTTCAAAAATATTTAAAAATTCATTAAAAAGGCTTGAATGTACATATTTTTAAACGCTGAATTTTAAATTTAAACTTTGATAACATTATTTTATGAATATTCTACTATTTTAAATTTAGATTTCGTCTATTTAAACTTTGAATTTTAAATTTTCTGTCTCGTTGACCATATAAATATTAATTTAAAAAAATCATTACTTCTTTTTTATAGTGTAAATTTCAAATTATAACTTATTTTTTAAAATTGTTATAAAAGTTTAATTTATCTGTTTTTTCTTCTTTTTAGTAATAAGAAAGTGATTCTATAATAATTTTAAGAAAATAAATTAAATAGGCGAAAATAAATTTATATATATATATATATATATAATATAAATAGAAAATCTTATATATATATATATATATATATATATATACTTATATACTATTTATTTATTTCCATGTTTGATTTTATTATAATTTTATACAAAATAAACAATTTTAATAAGATAATAAATTTTGATAAATATAAGTATCATATTTATATATTAAATTAGTTACATTTTTTATGTATTTGGCAATGTTTGGATTTTAATTTTGTTTTGACTTTGAATTTCAAATTAAAATGTTGTTACCATATTTTAATAGTTTTTGTGATTTTGAATTTCAAATTAAAATTTTATTATCATATATTTCAAATTTCAAATTTGGCAATATGTATCTTAATTTTAGAAAAAAAAAACACTAAAATTTTTGGTGATTTTTATATCTTTAAAATATTAAGATTTATAATTTTCACTTTATAATAATACATTTATGTCTATGTTATCAAAATTATTTTTTAAATTAATGTTTAAGCTTTCCAAAAAGTGAAAAAATATGTGACTGTTTAAAAACATTAAAAAAGCTTTAAATTTTTATGAATTAAATTTCCAAAAAGTGTCAACACCTATGAAAAAGTAGTAGAATAATTGATCGTATATAATATTTTGAAAAGTTAATCTTCATAATTTTAAGATTTATGAAGAATATAATATTATAAATGAGAAAGGAAAACAAAAGAACATGTGTTTAAGTGTGAGAGAAGTTTTTCAAATTTGAAATAAAGTTTTCTTCTAATCAAATTTAAATATTAATATTAATATAAATAAGTACAAATAGTATTTTAAAAATTATTATTAATATTTATATCTTTTACGTCATATTTACATAAGTTTGTTTCATGTGTGAATTGTAACACCCCATTTAATTAATAACCCTAATTAAAGGAAGTGTCACACAGAATAAAATGGTAAGCAAGGTCCTGGAGTATAAACGCTACTCCTTACAATTATCCCAAAAGGAACCAGGAAAGGATTAAGGCACACCACGATGCCGGTTACAAAAAAAGAATAAGAGATCTAAGTATTCAAAATAAAGTTCTAAGATAAGGCGGTACATGGGCCACAACCAGAAAGGAAGACATGAACAAGCAAACTCCAACTCAGATAGTCTATGCAGCGGAATCACCATTTCCCTGTTGACCACGAGGAGTTCTCGCATCTGCTCACATCAATAAATTGATGATCATTGCAAAGAGAGAAAACCACACACATAACAATCAAATAAGCAAAGGGTAAGCTAGAATAGAAAATGATTTATCATACAGTTACATACAATTTCATAGTCCAAGATGCATATGTCAACCAATCATGTTATGACTTGCAAAAAATACACTAAGACTCAAGACACGACTCACCCGGATACATATAATCAGTCGGATTAAGCGGATGCTTGCACTTGTGGTGGCCTTTACTGCTCTACCGAGCTAATTGTTCCAATGTTTCATCCCCCACACACAAGGTTATCCCTGAAAGTGTTCCAAGCCTCCTACAACTCTCACCACTTGAGTCAGTACGCTCTATATGAGACTAGCTGACTCTTTAGAGCGTCAGGATGCAATCCTTACCTTGAATCCTTACTAAATTATATAAATGAGGCACCACCATGATCTCCCACTGACAGGGGTCATGGAATTACGTCCTGACCAACTAAGGCACCACCACGAGATCTCACCTAGAGATTCATGGAATTACGCCCTAACCAATGAGGCATCACCACGAAACTATCGTGGAATTACGCCCGAACCACATCCAAATCATGTTTCACCAATCAATATAGAATCATTTCTCATGCCAATTCAATGCTACATTTGTAACCAACCATTCCATACATGTCACATGCCAAGATCATGTTAAACTTGTCCATCACAAACCATAAATCATCTTACTCATACATATTCACCCAATTCATGCTTTACAAGATTAATCAATCCAAACATACGAAAAACATCCAAGTATAAAGGGAAAAATAGAACTAAACACATTCTCGCCCAACTTCTTGCCCAGACTGAAAGGTCTTGCTTAGGCGAGAGGTTTCCCTCGCTCAGGCGAGCTCCCTTCGCCTAGGCAAGGGCTCGAGGAGTGGGAACAGTGGCTTCTTGCGTTTCCTCGCTTAGGTGAGCCCTCCTCGCTTAAGTGAGACTACTCCTCGCTCAAAACGAGGACTTGTCGCTTAAGCGACATCTCGGGCAGGAAACCTAGGCGAGCCTCTGCTAGTCTTGCCTAGGCGAGACGTGCTCGCTTGGGCGAGAAAATCATGCTCACCATTATTCTCTCGTGCAACAATCCAATATACACAACCAAACAGCTCAATAAGGCATTTCATAATCCCACAGTAGCACACAGTTCATTCAAACATGAAACAAGCTGGAAAACACGTAGATCTACATAATATATGAAAGACTCTAGCCTCCCTTACCTGGAAAAAGCTAGTAGAAGAGTTTGACACCAACAACGGAGCATAAGAGCTCTAGGAACAAATTAACGAGTTGGAAAAGAAATAGCAGAGTGAGTATTAAAACAAGCTTACTACTAAACCCTAACTGGAAATACGAATATTGATTGGAAAGGTGAGGTATGAGCCGGAGAATACTTGCACAGAGCAAGAAAATGAGACTGAGCTCACTAGATCAAGATTGGGGTTAAACCCTAGCAGAGCACGATTGTAGCTTTAGGAAAGAATGAGGGAACTGATTTTTGAAAAGTGACAGAAATGAGAGTGTTAGCTGGTTTAGGGTCTTTGGTTCCTTATGGGCCAATCCTAGGCCCAACTGATTTGGGGCAGCCCTTAAACGTTAGGGCTAAATAATTAGTGGGCCTTACATGAATATTGAACCACATATTATTAATATTTTAAAAATTTTAATATTAATTCATTTCTGTTTTAAAAATTATTTTATAACAGTAAAATTTTAATATGAATATTATTATTAATTTTTGCGAGAGAAGTTAATCAACATTAAGTTTAATATAAATATTATTAATCCCTCTGAAAATACAAATGCTAGACGGTGAAACGTCCTCAAATTTGACAATACCCACCAAATAAACTTAATGAGCACCAAATCAAACTGATGAGGTACGAAGGATTTATCAAAAATGAGGTTCATATCAAATGTATCTAGAAAATTATTCATTCTGATTTTATTATTGAAGATTTTAAATCATTGAAAGAGCGTAGAACAACATGCTGACTAAAGGTAACTTTTATTTTTTTTTAATATATCATTGTTGATTACTTTACGTTTTACTGTTATATATATTATTGTCATATTTTTTTTTTTTGGATTTGTGCTGATTTTGGTTAGAGAAAATAATGAGAGGAAATAAGTGGTACATATGAAATTTTTTAACTAAAAACGTTGGAGACATAATTTTTAGGATTTGTTACAAAATATAATATATTCTACATTTACAAAATATATTGCGCATGTAGTAGAACTTATAATTAAGACATTTACCTTTTTCAAAATTGTACAATAAACATTTTCATTGTTGAATAACTTTCAATGAAAACAAATAATTTAATACAACTATGAGAACACAAAAATAAGTCAATCCACAAATTACATCCATATTGATAACTTGCTTAACAAAAAATCATTTGACCCTATATTTGGATTCAAGTATCTACATAATTAGTTACATGAATTGTCATTTCCTAGATCTCATTACTTTGATGTTTTTGTTTAGTATTTTCTTATCAACTATTAGACATTTCTATATTTTATGGTAATTACAGAACTCTTTTTGTTCTTGTAGAACAATAACAGATTATCATGAGACATAAATCTTGCCTTACCCAATCTTTGAACCTTTCAGACATATACTCTACGGTCTTGCTTGGAAAGTCTTCGTATCCAACTGCTGGATGGGACAATTGGGAGGTTACCTGTAGGAGGGACTCTGACGAAAGTCAACAAGAGCTCTTAAAGTCAAATCTCATTTTTTAGTATTAATGAGTTGTGTACCTTTAATTGTTGGGGTTCACCTGTATTTATAGAATATTAATCACAAATTACCTGGCTTATGGGCTGAACCTTTATTGGGCTCGTTGGGTCTTCTTTGGGCTTGTGTGGGCCTGATCAGGGCCCAATTGCTAAGCTTATGAAATGATGACTATCATTTCCTAAGTTTAGAGTAGGCGGTCCCTACCGATATGTAACCTTAGTCGCCATGTATGTATTGTTTTTCTATATAGTTAAACTATGATATGTACCAAGCGAGATTATAAGTTGGCAGATAGGACTGGGTACTCGTTCGTACTGCATTTTATTGGCCTAAATGATCCATGAAGAACAATATTTCTAGTTTACCTTTGTAAACATGCTTTGTGAAATCTATAGGTAAATGCTTCTAAGAAATAAGCTTGTGTACGAGTGAGTAAAAACTTCGCACATGCTTTTTTGTTTTATTTAATGAAACAAATTAAAAAGAACATGCATGTCATTAATTAATACACTAGTGTAATAAAGTGAATTTCTAATATAGAATTAAGTGTGGACAAAATTAATAAAATATAGGGTTATATGTCATTCCATATTAATATTAGTATTAATATTAAAAAAAAATTTCAAATAATATTCTAAAATACAAATCAAATAAAATATAACAATTTAAAATAAAAAACATTACAAATAATATTTTAAAAATAATTTAAACAAAAAGTAATAATTACGATTGAAATAAAAATATAATTTACGATTTTAGAAATATATGAAAAAATTAGGGGAAAATGATTATTTTTTTCATATATTTAAAAGTTAAAACAAACATAATGAATATTGATATGAATGTTTACTTTTAAAAGTTATTGTTTGTGATTATTAATAAATATTTATATATTATATTTAAAAATAATATTTAGTAACTTCTTTGTCATTAAAGCAACATAACATTATCATAATTAAAAATTAATTTAATATTACAACAAATTCCGTAAATAAAATAATAAAGTGTAATAAAAATTTTCAATTTCGAGTAAATTTCAAATGCAAAATTTGTAAGTAAACAATAATAATAAAGCGAATAAGTTAAAATAAAATGTAATGATTAATTTAAATAATAATATTAAATAAAATTAATATTATTAACATTAATAATAATAATAATAATAATAATTAATTAAAATATATAATGATTGATTAAATTTATTATTTAATAGTTTGATTGAAAAATAATAATAGTAATAATAATTAATGAAAAAGTTTGAATACAATATAATTACTGATTAAATTGATAATAGTAACAATAAATATATTAATATTAATGATTAAAAGAATAATTAAAAAAATAAATTAAAATAAAATATAACAGCAGGTTATAATTATAATAACAATATTAATAATAATAATAATAACATTAATATTTTAAAAAAATGTTAAAATGAAATATAATTATTTGATAGAATTATAGTTACGATAATAATAGTAATAATAGTAATAGTAATTATGTTAAATATTAAATGTGAAATATATGAATTTTTATTCAAAATCCAATATTTGATTTTTTTTATTAATTGTAAACATACGGACTTAGAAACGCGTGAATTTAAAAAACTATATATCAAAGATCAAATTATGATATGTAACAATGTTTTCATCTTCTTATCCACTAGCACTATAAGAAAAATGTAAAAATCGTAAGTTGAAATCCAAATTCAGTTATTTAAAATTCAATTCCAACTGTGGATAATATAGACTACTAATTCAAGAATTAAATATACATTAGGTGATGGTGGAAGATGAGAAGCAACTATGGTAAATTGAGAGGTTTATAAATGTTTACAAAGAGATTGAATTAAAAATAAATTAATTAATATTAATTATAAGTTATAATACATTAGATCAATTAGGTTATAAAATATTTGAAGTATATTATATCTAGATGGATATGGTAGAAGTTTTTGAATTTTAACATATAGATAACACTGCAATGTTTATAAGTGCCTTGAGTGCCACCAAATATCATTGGTAGTGTTGATATTTATTGTTGTAATAATTATTAATGCAAGTGTGTTGGAATAGGTAAATTAATTCTCAAGAAGGCTAGAAGTTTTTCATATGCAGTTATTGGTATAACTATTATTCATATTCTAAGAAGTGATTGATATTCTTTCCAACATCAATTCATTTACTAGAACATGCAAAGTAAAAAGTTGTTCATAATTAATGTTGTGAGCAAAATTAGAAAACAATATGTGCTGAAAGTAGGTATTCCAAGTTGTAAAAAGCTTCTTCAAGAAGCTAAGTTAAAAGTTATGTTTAATCTAACAAGTTTTTAATCAATTAAAGTCAATTAAAAGAGAGATTCATGACACTAGAATGCAAATTTGTGGCTTATGCAAGATAGGTAAGTATTGGAAGATCAGAAGTTTTGAAATCTGTCCAAAGTTTCTTCAAGAAGTTAAGTCAATTTTTTTAAACTAATATAATAGACTTTTTGCTACAATGCACAAAGATAGATGTAGTGCATTGAGAAACAAAACACAATGCATAATTGTTTTCTTCGTAACTAATTCGTTGGAAGAGGAAAATAAGCATTAGAAGAGTTTTGGTGTAATGCGCATTCACGCATGCACGCGCACACGCACACACACACACACACATATGGCAATGTGTCACACACACACACACATATGGTAGTGTATCACACACACATGGCAATGCACACACACACACACATGGCAGTGCACGCACACACACACACATATGCCATAATATTAATTATACTTTTTTGGAAGATGAAAAAGCTTCTTGAAGAAGATATGTTAAACTTTAAAAATAAAATTCATATGTTATGTTAGTATTTTATGTAATACATTTTCTTTGTATAATAAACATTTTACATAATAAAGATAATTACACTTAAGTTTTAAAGAAGTATACCAAGAGAAAGAAAAAAAACCTAGCACATAAGTGGAACAAAGAGACCATTAGTTTTTTTTTAGGAAAAATAAAGTGTAATCGGTTCATGCAAAAAGTTAACAAGAAGAAGAAGTTGAACCCAAAATAAGAAGAAAAGGGTTTAAATGTTGGAATGAAGGAAAGAAGAAGAAGAAGAAAGTGTGGCAACCTGAATTCAAAAAAGGTGTCTCATTAATGGTGTTACACTATTTGAAGATGACAAGCGAGAACAACAACACCGAGAGGAGAAAATTAAAAAACCTAGCATAGAAGAAGAAAACCAAACACAAAAGAAGAACAAAAAATAAGAGCTTGAGAAATGAAAAAGAGAATAAGCAAGTGTGGTTACCTAAATTCGAAAAACTTGTCTCCTTGATGGTGTTTTGTTTTTTTTAAGACGATGAGCGAGAAAAATAATATCGCAGAGAAAATAAAAAAACCCACCAAAGAAGAAGAAAACCAACAAAAAAGAACAAAAAAATAGAATATCGAAAAAAAAAAGTTTACCAATCTTACATGCATGGTCAGTAAATAGCGAGCAAGAGCCACAAAAAAAGAACCATAAGAAAATACATATCATCGTCATTCTTTACCAAAGAGATGAAATATTGTTCAAAGACTGAAAGTTGAGTAAACTGAAGCTTTCATCAGAGAAAACCTACATGTCCTACAATTCATTGATCTTAAAGAAAACCTTCATTCATCTGAGTAAAAAAAAGACATACAAAATACATAATTGTTGTAGAAGAAGAAAAGCATGAAGAGAAGGCAAACTTGTAGAGAATAAAAGTTAAAATAAAATAAAAAATAACATGAATTTGTTCGATAAGAAAGAAAAGAGTTCTTTAAAAATTGAAACTTTGTCAAGAAAACTAGAAAAATGGAAAAATACATACCATTGTCATTCTTGAAGAGGTCTTAAACATTGAAGATGAAATTATGTTGCTTGTTTTGTGTTTGGAGAATATACATTGCCAGAAAAGAAAAGTAGGAGTGAAGAACTTTCATAGCTTAAACAAAGGGTGAGAGGAAGAGATTGGGACAAAATGTGAGAGGAGAAGAGTGAGAAGGAAATGAATTTTTGAGTGAGTAATACGAGGTAGATTTAGGTTCTCTAGTTTTGCTGATTCATTATTGCTTTTTTTTTATTGCACAATTATGATTGATTGACACATTAGTGTTATTACTATTTGTCGGAAAAAAAATGAGTGGAAGTTTTGCATAATATTATTTAATTAAGAAGTTGCTGATTGTTAGGTTTGCTTTTGTATATAGTATTAGTTTATTTTTTGTGCAAAATTGTGATTGATTGACATGTTAGTATTACTACTGTTTGTGGAAAAAATTTGATGGAAATTTTGTAGAATATATTATTTAATTAAGAAGTTGTTGATTGCTAGGTTTGCTTTTGTATATAATATTAGGTGCTATGTACATAACATATTATAGGCTTTGCAGGAATCATGCATCAAATGATAAAAGAATCACAAGACGAGATGATTTTATAAGACTATTAGACGATACAAGGTAAGCTTATAATACAATATATGTTAAGTCTATCAGATAATACAATAATACTAAATTATTTTATATGGATAAGTTTTTATAATCAAAAGCTTACAATTATAAGAAAATAAAGTGATTAAGTGAAGCTTTAATTAAAGCATACAATTAAAGAAGAACTTTGAACACGTAGAGAATGTTAAAGTTTAATGTTGATTCTAAAAGCAATGATCACGAAATAGAAGATCAATGAAGAATAAATGATCAACAAAGCACTTAATAATCACATTAAGAAATAACTCTGAACACGTCGAGAACATTGAAGCTCAATGTAGATTCTAAGACAAATGATCATGAAATAAAAGATCAATGAAGAACAAAAGATCAACAAAGCACTCAACGATCACATTATTAAGAGATGTTATATAACCGTATTGCTTTCAAAAAATGAGAAAAGGAAAAAAAGATATAGAGAAAAAGTTATATGTGCGAAGTATTATTGTCAAATCCGAAAATATTGGGTTGAGAATTAGTTATTGTAATATACTTCACAAACTGTGAGATTCTACCCTGTGAACTTAGAATATACTCTTTATGTTTGAGAGTCTTGCTTATCATCATTCAAATTGATATTTCTTAAGTTCAAGAGAAGATTAAGAATGTATGTCTGGAAATATTAACACTTGTGTTTGGAGAGACTATACTCGTGACCTGAAAAGATAAATACTTGTGATACTTTGAGAGGTTGAAAAATTTTAGGAGTTGAAATATAGATGAATTTTAAAACAAAAATTACAAGAGTCTTCTAAAGAACAACTTGTCACATACTATTCAAGTATATGGAATCCAACTCAACAAAAGTATTCTACTATTAAAAAAGAAATTCTTGCAATAGTTTTGGATTTACAAAAATTTCAAGTAATTTATTTAATAAAAAGTTTTTAATCCGCACTTATGGCAAAGCAGTCCCAAGTATTTTTTTTTTTAAAAAATCTCAAAATCTAGTTTCAAAACAAATTTTTGCAAGTTAACAAGCTTTATTATCTCGTTAGCATATATTTTAACATGAGAATGAGAATGTTTCTGGCATCAAAATAAGTACAAAGCCAACCAATAAAGATCGATATGATTCCCCATTAGGATCCAATAAAACCCCAAATACTTCAATATTGTTCAGGCCAATAATGCCTCCATCCAAGCTGGCTGCAACCTTGGTCAATATTATTAAAAGTGTTGGCAACAAAATTTTGTCATTTTGTTCCATGTTGTGCGTATTTGTGATATAATTTGCTTTAAATATGCATAAACTTTATATTAAGCTTTAAATTACGAGTAAAGAAGTCGATATGTCCGAGTGGTTAAGGAGATAGACTTGAAATCTATTGGGCTTCACCCACGCAGGTTCGAACCCTGCTGTCGATGAAATGTTTTCATTTAAAGGCCTCGGTCCTAATAGTAAATTTTAATACTCAATTTCATTCGTTTGTATAATTAATAAAAAAAAGGAAAAAATTATAAAAGGTATTAAAATATATTTCATTTGTGAGTCTTTATATGTCATAGTTTTTCTTTTCTGAAATCTAATTAATATGTTTGTTGTGTTTTATTGTAACTTTTAGTATTTTTATTTTTTTATTTAGGGGCAAACTTTCTTAAGGAGATAAGCGCCTTGGTCCTAATTTTTTTATATTTATATAAATTATTATATAATTTAAATTATTTTTTAATTTTAATATATTTTATATATTTAGTATTTCAAAAATTTTTATACATCTATATAAAGATTTTGGAATCTCTAAAATATTTGTTGAAGATCAACCACTGGTCATGATTTTATATTCTTAGTTTTTTTTTCTATATTGTTATTTTGGATTAGGTCAATAAGAGAATATGAATCTATAATATTTTTAATTAGATCTTGAACTTGAGTGCATTCTTGAGGAATATGATTAACGGTTTGATGATATTAATATTTGTTTTTTATTGAATCAACATGTGTAGACAGAATGGAAGAGAAGGTGAGACTAGTACAATTAGAGGTGGTACAAATATCTTTCCTTTTTCAATAGTTTTGAGTTCCATCCTTTTTTTTTTTTTCATTTCTAATGGCTTCAAGCATCCAAGTAACTATTTATGAAGATAGGAGATCATCAACTATCCTCATATGAGAGTCATATTTCACAGTGCAGAATCAGTTGTGATCTACATCCAAAGATGAATATCCTTTTACGCATTCAAACAATGTATGCTACAAAGATGTAGTCATAAATTCAATGAATATGTTAAAAAATCATTTTCACACTGATATAGCAAAATTAAACAACCTATTTTTTTATTATGTTCTTAACCTTCAGAAAATACTTACAAAAAAAAAACAATGAAAATTTTCAGAATATAATTAAACCCCTGTTTTTGTGTTTTTCTTACTTTTCGGAGATACCTAATTTTACTTGATGTTAGGAATCTCCAAGTGATAGAGTCATCTTTGCAAAGTGAAACAAAGCTCTTTTCTTTTAGGTCACAATGGAGTATCTTTAGTAGATTATGAATATTTATGCCTTGTCTTAAAGGTCAAGTAGTCTAAGCTTCTTCTAGGCCTTGTATTAAAGGCCAAGAGGTGTAGGGTTTTAAAAAAACAATCTTGCTTAAGTAGGGAGCATCATAAGCGTCTACTTAAGCAACTCTTTGATGTTTAATTATGATAATAAAGCTAGCTTAGGAAGAGCATCCCACATGTGCCACATGGCAAACTCTTTAATGGATGATTCTCTTACATAGGTAGTGGCCATGTGTCATTATCCTATTAGAGAGACTTTTCATTAAGTAGTTTTCCACATGGCAACACATGATTGGTTTGTTTTGTGAGAGTGAGGATTGCCACATGTCAAACTCTCCTTCACCCAGATAGCATTTTTAGGGTTTTGGTGAATGTTAGCATTTTAGGGTTTAGACCATTTTGGAGACACCTTACTCTATAAATAGAGATGTCTCCCAAATGTATTTCTCACTTTGAGAATGATAATGTTATGCTGCCAAAATTATTTTTAAGCCATAATTCTTCTTTTATTCACTTGCTAGAGCATTCCAAGAGGTCCCTCTAGCACCCATTTCTCTAGAATTGGCCTAACCTCTCTTAGAGCTCCACAAACAAAATTTATCCAACCATTAAATCACCCAAACTGAGAGCCATTTTCTCTCAACATCAAGCTTTCTCGAATCCACCATCCACCATAATCACCATTTCAAGTTTTGACCCAACCTAGCTTGAGGAGGAGGCTATCATATGGTATCAAGAGCTTTGGTTCTACAAGAGCAAAATTTCTTGATCCTTACCTATGTTATTGTTATTCTTTGTGTTGTGTTCATGTGTTTTTCTTTCTAATGAAGGATTATCTTGTTCCTTTTTAAGATATTGAATATGGTGTTGGTTGATTAAGAAAGCTAAGTGAAATCCCCACTGGACATTAAGATAGCAAGCTATCTAGATGTGCAAGTTCCTTTCACAAAGCTCAAGAGAAGAAGATGATGGATTAATTCAAAACAAAAAGGAAATGGAAAGCACATAAACCATAGAAAACCAAGAACAATTAAAGGAAGAAGAAAACATAAAATGGAAAGGAAAGAAATGGTAAAAATGTGAGAAGCACGCCACTACAAGG
>Ga0209589_1005232_pt1 | contig 22066 bp, 8 predicted proteins | sample CowpeawhiteBW_FD_187525 | JGI IMG/M metagenome (GOLD analysis project Ga0209589, IMG submission 187525) | Root nodule microbial communities of legume samples collected from California USA - Cow pea white BW (SPAdes) (version 2) | ecosystem: Host-associated > Plants > Roots > Nodule | place: USA... | reverse complement strand
CCCTCATCAAAACTTTTGACCAATTTAGTCCTTCATCTTTCAAAATGCGTGAATTTAGTCCTTTTAACCAAATTTTGTTAAGTTTATCTGACGTTTCAAGCGCATTTCATGATAGTATTTAAATTAACATTGAAGCAAAAATGTGTCAAACAGTATAAATAATTTAAATACTATCATGAAATGCGCTTGAAATGTCAGATAAACTTAACAAAATTTGGTTAAAAGGGCTAAATTCACGCATTTTGGAAGATGAAGGACTAAATTGGTCAAAAGTTTTGATGAGGGACTAAACCCAAATTTCGCTCAAACTTGAGGACCAAAAACATATTTAACCCTTAAATAATTTGAGTAAACAAATCACGATGTATAATTAATATAATTTCATTATGTTTTTCAAAAATTAAAAAAAGGAATATTAAAAATAGAATCATAATTAAAAGAGTTATTTTTAGAATGAAGTCGGGTAATTTCACACTGTTTTTTATTATTATTTTATTTCAAAATTTCATTTATTTTTATTTTTATTTATTAAATATAATATTTTTGTTAATAAAAACAAGTAAGAGAAAACTTGAGTGTGAAAATACAATTTTCCTTTTATAATATACTTCTCTCTCATCCAAATAGAAGAAAGTTCTAAAATTATACTTGCATTTACTTCTGTCAGTTTTCTGTAACTACTTTTGGAAGTGAAAGAGTTACTTTGTTGGCCAGTTTATTGAACAGTCACAGTTGGTGACATTTCTTCAATTTATATGCGACGGTTACACTTTTCACAGCTTACGTTACAAAGCGAAACCGAACGGTTCATTTCTTGTCTCAGTGTATGTAGCAGCGTGCATGGTGTGAAGAAAGAAGCGCAATTATTAATCTTTCATAGACCTTGTTCTGTTCCAATAACTGTGTTTTTTTCATTTTGTTGCATTAACTTCAACAGGTACCACCTTCATCACACTCATTTTTCTTTCTTTTACTTCACTCCCTTTTATCTGTTTTATCCAATGCTAATGTTCATGTATCATCTTATGTTGTTTCTTGAATCTCTTCTTTTATAATCTTGCACGTGTTCTTGTGTGTGAAACAGTGGCAATATCTTATAACAAGAAACTCTTTTGTTTCTCTGTTTTTATCAGTTCTTGATGGACATTTTTTTATCTGTTTTGCTAATGTTGATGCATGTGGATTCTTCTGTTGATCTGTTTCATGTGAATATGGGTTTTAGAAAAAAACAAAAAGTGATTTTCTGAACATTCATTCATAAACACGTTGATACAAAAGAGAGAGAACTGCAAGAGCAGCAATACTAATTATGGTTTGGATTTTTCTGTGTAAATTTTCTAGTAACTTATTTTAGTAATGTTGTTGTTGCCAATGTTTTCTAAGAGAAAAAAATAAAATAGGAGAATGGATCCGAAAGGGGATGCAGTGAGTACTGAGTCAAGTGTGGTGGCCAAAGAAAAAAGAGATGAAGAAAAGACTGTGTCTGCTACTGACATAAATAGAGATCTCAGTGCAGCAATTTCCAAAATTTCTCTCCATGGAACTCGAGTTTTTCCTTCGAAGAAAAGACTAATTGTTCTTGATATAAATGGGTTGTTAGCGGCTGTAGTTTCTCCTCCTCCGAAGGATCGCGAAGGTGATATAACCATTGCAAGGAGAGCAAGTAAGAATAGTGCTGTTCTTTGTATTTTATGAATCTTGTTCATTCTTATGCTAATTTTGGCTATGTTTGAATTTGATTTCAGTATTCAAGAGACCCTCTTATCTTGAGTTTCTGGAGTTTTGCTTCGAAAAATTTGAAGTTGGCATATGGTCTTCAAGACTCAAGTACTCTTCTATCTACTTGTGTCTACTTTTCTGTTTTTGTGTCTTCATTTCACTTTCTGAGAGAATTTTGAACTGTGCTCTATTTTGTTGCTAGCAATTAGGTTTTAGCACAAACTTATGATTTCTTGTAATCGCAGGAAAAATGCTGATCGGATCATTAACTGTTTGATGCCATTCTTGAAATACAAATTGCTTTTCTGCTGGGTAAGTATTTGATGAATTGTTAAAGTGAACTTGTTAAAATAATAATTTAGAGATGAAAGGTTTGAAAAAATCATGCTAGAAATTAACAATGAGGAGTTGCATTAGCTCATAACTCTGCTATAGCAACTGCAATCTTCATGATTCTGAATCTGCATTTTTTTGGCTTCTAACATGCAGGACCTTTCTTATTGCACTGAAACACACTACAAGACTCTTGAGAACAAATATAAGAATGTTGTTTTTAAGGATTTGAGGAAACTCTGGGAAAAGCATGATCCTAATCTTCCATGGGAGAAAGGGTATTACAATGAATCCAACACTCTGCTGTTGGATGATTCACCTTACAAGGCATTGCTGAATCCTGTAAATAATTTTTAACTCCCTTTTCTTTCCTTGTTACAGCTTCTCAGCTTTTTTTATATCACCTATTTTAATACATTTTCTAACCTTCTGTTTTAATTTTTTGATCTGTTGTTCAGCCAAACACCTCGGTTTTCCCTCATACATTCAGTTATCATGATGAAAACGACAACTCTTTAGGTAAAAATGTCTCATGAAATCTAACATTTTCTTCATGATTAACCAAAATTTATTGAAAACAGTCGATTTTAGTGTCTTACTCTGCAAGGATTAACAGAAGAACTATAATTCATGACAGCTGAAGGAGGAGAGCTGAGAGTGTTTCTAGAAGGTTTGGCAAAAGCTGAAGATATGAGAAAGTATGTTGAAGAACACCCATTTGGCCAAGAAGCCATTACTGAAAAAAGTGAATCTTGGAACTTCTATAGTCAGGTTATTCAGAGTCTCCCTGTTTGATTTGAAGAGAAAATGAGACATAAGGTTCATCTTTTTTGTTCTCAGATCATTAAACTTGCTTTGAACTCTGAACATTGCTGAAGATTTTGATTTAGATTACATGTTATCATGGAACTTGAATGGTGGCTGAGATATCCTTTTGGAAAATGCTATTGGAATTTATCAACTGTTCAAACATGTTATGGTTTATGTAGTTTTCTACTAAGCATAGTATTGTTTAGTTTGGATTGCTTTTTGGAATTTGCTATTTGGATTTATTAAATATGAACATTTTTAGTTAATTTCTTTTTGAATATTTTAAACTTCAAAAAAACTTATCTGGTATCTTTCAGAAGGTAAAATCTGGTATAATTTCTTTATATTTTGCATTGGGTATTTCATAATATAAAATAAAAAATGTATTTGGATTATATAATTTGATATACAAATGCATTCTAGATTATAAAGTTCAGAATACAAGAATTTTGGATTGTGCTTCTTCAAAATCCTAAAGATTGTATTTCAAATTATACATTCTAAAAAATTTTGTATTCTAATGATACAATACAAGAATTTATGTGGTGCAAGAAGAAATTTATGAAAGTACATGAAGAAGCTGCCTATTCTAAATGTTTCGAAAAACTTATTTCTAGAAAAAGTTCATTATGGAAAACTTATTTTTAAAAAAAGTTCATTATGGAAAACTTGTTCTGGAAATGCATTTCTTATGCTCTAAAAACCTTGTTTTGGAAATCTTATTTTTGATTTTTTGTTGAAAATCTTGTTCTAAAAATTTTATTTCAGAAATTATGCTTTAGAAATGTCAAAAAATTTTATTTCAGAAAATTTTAAAAACAGGTAATTCAGAAATCACTTTTAATGGATATTAAAATAGTCATTTTAATCATGAGGTTCAGTTAGAAATGATGGGTGGTGCTGGAAGAAAAAGTCCTACAATATCACAACTGGACTTGAAACATAAAAACACCGGACTCAACATGTAATTTGGTAACAATAGCTTTAATACAAATAATAATATACTTAAATAGAAGATAAACCTAAATAATTTAAAAAAAAAATTATAAATACCAATTCTTAGTTTGATAAGTTTATACAAAACGTATAGTATCATTAAAATAATAATAATTTTTAGAAAGAAAAAAAACTTATTAACTATGTTGTAAGAAAATTAAGTTTATTACTAACTACAGTATGTTTCAAATGGCCTTGCGAGCATAGTATATGTTAAAACCAAATCTTATAATAAATACAAGCGGAAAACAGATGCTATCGCTCCTGTGCATCCAATTCTTTTATAATCCAAATAATAATAAGTAGAACCAAGTTCCCATCGAACAACGTTGTTTCTCTAATACTGCCCAATATCTCTCAAATTCTTTTTATGCTGTGTTCGTATATTTAATTATAATTGGAATAAAATGTAGGAAAAGAAAAAAAATATATATATATTTTTTATAATGTAACGTCTATTTTAGTATTATATAATTAATAAAATAAGACATTTCATAATAATATTCAAAGACATATTAACAAAATAAAAGATATATTAATACAGTCCTCAAAAAGTTTAGATTATAGAAATACACCATTTATACAAGAACATCAAACCTACAAAAATATCCTTATACTGAACATACTAACTATGCATACTTCCACTACAAATTTCTTATCCTAAGACCATTTAAAACATATTAATTATAAGTCATACATGGATAAATTACAATAATTCACATAATTACACAAACAGTTAACACTAAACTCAATTATCCAGATACATGCATCTGGAATCAGAATCACTAGAGACTTGCACTTGTGATGGTCTCTACTACTCTGCAGAGCCATTATCAATAGGTTTCACCTTACCACACACAAGGTTAATCCATCATCATTTAGGGTCATTATCTTGCCATAGACTAGGACCTCCTATTACTCTCACCAAATGAATCATCATTCTTTGAGTATGAATGATCAATAGAATTTCAGGATGTCACCTTACTTGAATCCATAGTTCAATGCATACATTAAAATAACACCACCATAAAATCTCCTAGAGACCTATGAAATTACGTCAAACACATACAATGCTCGTATGTATCAACAAACTCATTATCATCAAAGTTTCACCACAATACGATCATAATTATATACATCCTTAATCACATTTTCATATTTCATAATTTCATGTAATAAGCACTCTAAACATTAATGTTCAAGAACAACTAGTAAAATTTCATGAAACACAAAGAAAAATACAAATGCCACACATAATAGAGAGGAGATGAGAGTTCATGTTAAAAGTGAATAAAACAAACAGAAGGTTCCACAAGTAACCCGTGGATTTCCCACAACATGCGGATTTGGCTCCAGCATGCAAAATTCACACCAACGTGTTCCATAAGTAACTTGTGGATATTTTCATAACCTATGGATTCAACTATAAGAAGCATAATTCAAACAACGAATTCCACAGTTTACTAGTGGATATTTTCACAACCTGTGGATTCAGCTAATAGAAGCATCATTCAAATAGTGAGTTTCAAAGGTAACCAATGCATATTTTCACAACTTGTGGATTTGGCTACAACCGACAAAATTCAAACCATATAAGCAAAAACAACCATACTAATCATAAATCAAATTCATCAACATGCATTCATTAATTTAGTAAAACACTGCAAAGCAAAATAATACTAGTTTCCTTTACCTAACAAAGCGGTCAACCGACCCAAACAACTCAACAGACTCAACGAACGCCAAAACACCTTTACCTCCACAGGACACTCTATCTATACCTAGGAACAACACAAGAACGATAAGGACATACCATTATGATCACTGATCAACAAAGACTCATATTAATGATTAAAACGTCACATGCAACCAAAGTAGGGTCACATGCAAGCAAAGAAGACCCACAAAAAAATAAGCAGAGATTCGACTTACACAATTGAAGAAACTGATCGGATGAAAAAGAAGAACTCACTAAGAAAATCATTCAAACTGTATGTGATATTTGAAGATGAAAACTTCTAAAAAAAAGTTAGAAAACTCCAAAAAAGTTTCTCTTACAATAAGATTGCTAAGTTCCTTATAATTTGTTAATTTATTAACAACTATGACTTAGTGAAAATAACTTATTACTGCATATGCATACGTAGATTCTCATTAAACTAATGATAAATAAATATATAAAAAAATGAAGGAAATGAAAATTCAATAAAGTATATATCGACAAATTTCTTATGAACAAATAAGTTAAAATTAAAATAAGTTTTTATGACAAATTAAAATTAACTAATAAATAAGTTTTTATGAGAAAAAAAATGTAAGAATTACTTGAAAACTTTAAACTTCAGAAGGTTTTGTTTTTAATTTATATATATATATATATATATATATATATATATATAATTAAACATTTAAATATTTACTCATGTTTAAATTAACTACTATTTCCACTATTTTTCAGATTATTTGTCATGAATTCAAATATTCATTATTTTAGATGAAATTAAATCTTTTGTGTTTCACTTGGTTTACGTTAAAAGGTTTCAAAAACTTATTGGGTTAGACATATTTCAAAAGAAAACTATTTATTATCTTTAACCTTCTCATTAACATCCATATTTTCCATTTTTTCTATTCCATCGTAACACTTGTAAATTTTATATTTTCTCTTTAAATGTTAATTATTATTATTATGGGTCTCTATACCTCAATTTTCATTTCCAAAATAATTCTATTAATAATAACTATAAAATATTATAAGAAAATATTAAATTAGCCTTTAAATATTAGTTCGATTGTAACATTAATAAAGTCGATTTATTCGATTCTAACTAAACACAAATAGTTATTGTAAATGATTTTGCTATTGATAAATTCAATTCAGCAACTCTAAATTGTTATTAATTATTTTTTATTTTTTAGTAAATAAAGATATGTGTTAATACAAACTTAACCTACTATGCACAAACATAATACATGTATCAGATATGACACGTATTTGATACGTAGATACGATGTCTATCTGAGAGATGTAATTATTAAAAAAATATGATAATCAAGTCACATTTAAGGAATGATTATGAAAAAAAATATATAGTACATAACTTTTATTTTTACATTCATAAAAAAATACATATACAAAAAACTTATAAGATGAAAAAAAAAACTAAATATAAAACTAATATTTTCCTATTAAGAGAATGTAAAGTTACCTTTTTTATCTTAAAAGAGAATGCATAACAACTAAGAGGAAGAGAATGAATTTATATCTAACTTTTTATTTCTTTTTTAAAACAAAAAAATAAAAGAAGTGATGGAAAATTAATAAATTAAACAATAGGTGAGAGAAACGTAATATGAGAGAGAAGAAAAAAATATCTCAATAAATTTTATTATTTTTTTATTATGTTTAATTTTAATTTTTATTATTTATTAATATTAAATATTATATTTTATAAAAATTAAAATTAATTTAAAAAAATTAAAAAATTATTTAAAAAAAAAATTAAAAAATCCACGAGAACCATGACCCCGCGAACCTTCTAAAAATTTCTGCGACTGCTAAAATTGAAGTATTGATTCATCTATAGCTTAAACTACAATACAAAAAATAAAGTCTATTAATGTTAAATGCCGAAAGAGTAGATATTTTCAATTATAGGACAACACTAACTACTTTTAATTATTTTAATTTTTAAAATTATTTATTAAATAGATAAGATTATCATATAGTCGACGTTAGTCTAATCTACTTTTAGTTTTTGTATTTTTTAAATTAGTGTTGGTTAGCCTAACATTAATTTTATTTATCTTATTATTTAAGTTAGTGTTGATTTAAAAATTCATTCATCTTCATGGTAACTAATATAAATTGTAAATTATTTTTAATTCAAATATTAATATTTAGATTTAAAGAGGACAATTCTCTTCATTCACAAAATTTTTCTATCATTTTCTGTATAAATTTTACTCACATTCATACTTATAAATCTTCTCACAGTAATCTCATTTATCCACTTTCATTGGTCACAATTACCTCCTTTATCTATACACATTTCCTTCATTCACACATTCTCTTTCATCTGCTGCAATTCTTTTTTGTTAAAAATATATTTGATTTAATATCAAACATTAAATTAAATAAATTTTAAAACAAAAATATTGGCAATTTTAAATTACTTTAATTAAAATCAATTTAAAAATTAATAATAAATTAATGTTGACTTAATGGTCTAACATAAACATAACGAAATTGACCTGTCAATATCAACTTTTACTTTTTAACTTTGATTTTTTACTTACACCAATATCTACTTTCTTGTAGGAGAAACCAATAAATAACCATAAGTTGAAACATAAAGTTAAATTTATCAATATCTACATCTATATGTATTTATACATTTAAAATTATTATTTTTATTTCCCAATATTGTCCATTGGTACAAGTTAGTTGCACTTAAGAATTTTATGAAGCTAAATTGAGTAAGAAAACTACACAATTATGGAAATGAACAGAAGAACGATGATTTTAAGGGAAAAGAGATACATTGGATGACACAAAGACAGAATAAAGGTGCGAGATTTCCTAGCATGATTATTTGTCTGTTTATCATTTTTTTGAGTGTGAGATTTCAGAGAAGAAAAAGTGACGAAACTCCTTTCTTCATTTCAATAGCTTCCACTCATACATAACTTTTGTGCATGCTACAGTACTCTACACAACATAGCTTCTTTGCCATCACCACGTCACTGTTTCCGTTGAAAAATGGTTTCATCACTTTTCAGTGTAACAAAATCATTATAATGGTTTCCTAAGGTCACATCATTTTTTTTTTAAAATAACAACTGCAAACAATTTTATTCTGATCATCACTCTATTATAAAACGTTTTGTTCGTTCCTTGTGTTGTTTGCATACTTAGACAATTTTTTTATTTTATTTAGAGAATAAGATTAAATAAATAACATGAAAAGGTCTTTAAATGTGTCTTTAAAATTAAGGATATAAGACAATTGAAATTTTCTTCTAGGATTTGAAATAACTCAAGAGAAGGAATAAATATTTGTTGGAGAAAATATGCACTTAATATTCTTGTAGATACTATAATGCTTACAACAAAGTCGTGTTATCTTTAAACTTAAAAAGAAAACGGCTAAAAACTGGAGATACAATCTCTTAGAAACAATAAAAATTCGTTGATAATTCAATTTCATTAACAGATTATTAACAACAACAATCTACCAATAAAATGATCGTCAATAAATTTTATTACCAATCACAAATCCTTTGATAAATATCTATCAGTAATTACTGATAAATTTTGCAAGTGAAGACAATTCTTCAGTAAATATCATGATTTGATTCTTTTTCTTCTTTTTCAATGTTTTTCTCATTCCTCCTCTCCTCCTCCTTCCCTTCCACCACCGTCGTTGCTGCATCCGTTGTCTCGACTCCTCCTCCTCCTCATTCTCTTTCTCCTTCTCCTTTTCCTTCTCCTTCTGTTCCTCTCCTATTCCTCCTCATCCTCCTTATCTTTCTCATTCTCTTTGTCTTACTCCTCCTCCACCTCTTCCTCCAACTTCGACCGCCACCTTCGTCATGTCGTTGTCACCAACTTCGACTTCTCCTTCACCCCATCTTTCTCTTTTTCTTCTCACTCATTAATATATAAAAAAATTTCATCAGACTTGACAAAATTTATTGACGAAATTTATTGTTGAATACATTGTCAACATAAATATCCATCGAATAATTTGTCGATGGATCTTACAGACAAATTTTACCAACAAATTTATTACAAAAAAAATATATTCTAGTAAATAATTTAAATTCTATAATTTATCGATCAATTTGATTTTTTCCAACATATTTATTTTTGTTGGTAAATTTATTCAATAATTATGAAATTTTACATATTGTATGCGCTCATGCTAAAAAACATGGTTCATTGAAACTCAAATAAATAGTAAAATAAACCAAACTAAATTAAATCATCAAATTTTTTTAATTTTAATATATATATATATATATATATATATATATATATATATATATTAGAGATTAAAAGGTTTTAAATCCTAGTTGTTCAATTCATTACCCATCTAGTTGACAAAATAAAAAAAAGGTAGAAAATGAATTGTTTAATTTTAGCCCACAATATTGAAACACAAGAGATGAGAGCATGTGGAAGTGTGAGGTTTTAGATCATGCTGCCCTGTCAATTTATATACTTTTCACATTTTGAAATATAAGTAGCAAATCATTATTGAAGCTTAGTCTAACATAATTTAATATTATTCCTCTTCTTCTTATTTTAATCCAGTCAAATTGATTGCACTAAACTGATGCTAATTTAAATATTATCAATAATTCTTAGGACACGTGATAGCTATTATTGGTATCCACTTTATGCTCAAGAATACATAAAAAAAAAAAAAAAACCTCACAGAATTTGAAAGTTACGTATGCAAGTGATCATATATTAAACACCAGAAATTTTCTCTTCTTCCTCTTCCTAAAATATTAGAAAAAGAGGAATGATCATGCATCATTCAATTATTGGAATCATGTCATGAAAGTGAAAGATAACCACGCATAGTGATTTCAATGTGTTGTGCGCCCCACCAAACAAGGACGAAAAGAAAACAAAAAGTTTTGTGTTTAGGGTTTAAGTAATGATTTATATATATGCTACCCAAATCCTATAAATTTAATCTTAAATGTATTTGAAGGATGATCTCACTAATTCAACCGTTATTGTTAATAAACTAATTTTAGATTTTATCAGTAAAGATATCATGTTAACCAGGGATAAGACACGAGATTATAGTATATAAATAGATATAAATTTCATCTTATAAATTAATTTTGTAGGATTGAATTAGACTTAAATTTCACTTCTTAATATATTACCAGAGTCATTCAATGTTTATCCTAAAGAAATTTGTTATTTGTTGCAGTTATCGACTATCACTCATCATTCGGTCGCTATCAAAACCATCCATAAATGTCTAGTTCCACATTTGAGATGTAGAGAAGTGTGTCGGATATCTCACTTATAAAATATGAAATATCTTTTAATTATTTATTATAGTTTAACTTATAAAATAAGGAATATCTTATAATTATTTATTATAGTTTATTGATCTATCTGTTTTTCTCATGTGACATAGGGACAAGATGGAATCAAGGCTTCACTATATTTAATAATGATCCACCACGCTAACATGATCTGTTCGTTGTTTAATAGTCACACCATCTTGGGACCCTTTTGGGCACTCCCTTTGTGATCTTAATTAGTCGTCTTCATTTTCTTTCTCAATATATGCCAATTATCTCTTTCTATCTCACTTTGCATAAGTACAATATCCCTATATTATTTAGGCTTATTCATCAATGACATATAAATACACAACAATACCCATTTACTAACATGAAATTACCTCGTTGAAACTTCAAATTCAATTATTAGGTTAAAATAAAGTTGCGTATTTTTTTTACACCAAAATTATTCTTTGAGCATCTTGTTTTCTCCTTTACCTAAACCTAAACATAGAGTGGGGAAGGGAAGGGAGAATATTTGACCTTTTTATGATGAAAAGTGTTGTGTGTGAGAGATGAGAACTCATTTGCATTACAAACACATTGATTGGTGCAAAACTAGATGGAAAGATCACATGGCAATGACACAAAATAATTGGGTAAAGTTTCTTGGAACTTAGATGATGATGATGAGGTTGCTTATGGGTTTGGTTTATGCTAAAAAGTAAAGAAGGAAGCTCGTGGTGCTTCAACTTTTTGCATGTGGTGGTGTATCCTTCTTTTTCAAATATCTCCAACAATCGATCACCATCAACCCCCATTTTTTTTATAGCCATAATCAAATGATTTGGACCTTTTTTCATACAGGTGGAGTGTTACTATAACATATCTTTCATTTTAATATTTTGCTTCCACTTATGGAGTCTATTCAACAATTTCATTGTAAAGATTTTTTAAATGTGTGGATTGAATAGTACAAACTTGACTTTTTACTTCCAAACTTTTTCTATCTTTCTTTTCTCCGTAGTCAGAGGAATATGGCACCATACACACGATACGTTCTGAATCAATTGTTCTAAGTATGTTTAAAAAAAATGAGGTGTTTCAGTGTACTAAAAAAAGAGTTAGAATTTTAACAATATATAAGAAGAGTCAAAATTTCTTGGTTATTATATTATGTACATAAATAGAGTTTAACCAACTATGTCTAATGTTGGTACGTAGGGCTTTTTGTTATCTTGCATACGTTTTGTATAAAGATTTTAATGTTACGTTGTTGCCTCATTGATATAAAAAGAAGATCGAAGACTTTCATACAATTATACAATAAAATATAATTGTGATATGAAGAGTACATGTGAAAATTTTGTGTCTTAATGATAAGGAACTTACCAATGTTGAGAAGAAATTAATTGTTACACCAATGTTAATGAAATTTAAGTCAATGTATGTGATGAAATTTTTGACACAGGCTCTGTTTAAAGCAATAATAATATTCATTTAGGATGGCAAAGTTTGAAAATGCAAATTAGAGTTAGCACTTGTTAATGCCTTACGTAAGACGTTTGAGTACTTTAAAGACATTTTGTCTTTTGGGAGGGAACACACCATTCCTTTGGACTAAAGAGCTATATATAGGAAGTCCAGTTTTTCTGTTGAGTTTTTTTGTGTTGTTTTTTTTTCTGAGCATTAAAAGTACATTGTTTTGGTACTTTAAAGATAATTTTAATATATTTTAAAATTTTAAAATTAATGGTCATCAATGTATTTTGAAAGCACAACAAAGGAACAACATAGAAAAATCAGTAGAGAATCCAAACTCATATATAAGAGTTTCAAGAGTCTAAGAGAGATGATAACGAGTTCAATTTGAATATTTCAAAGTCAAAGAACAAGAAAAGTGGAGAGGCAAAAGGGAAGAAGTTAAAGCCTTTATCACTGGATGAGAGATGACTCAAGGGTTTGGAAGACCTAAAATGAACTTAAGAATGAGACCTTTTAGTTAAAATTTATTTTTCGAGCTTTTTTATGCAAAATTATCTATTAAATTGTCGTAATTAATTTCATTTAACTTTCAAACTATTTTCAAATTCCAACTCGTGTTCATCCCTTATTTCATCAAAAATTTCATCTCCGTGATCCACCAAAGGATAAATCCTAACCTAGTTAATGGTTTTGCAATTCAATCCAAGCAAAAATTTCAGTTTCTCATCAAAATATATACAAAAAAACTCTCGAAACGAAAAGTATCGAAAAACAAAATCGGACAAAAGAAACATATTTCTAATCCTAATATCAATTTATGTGTGATAAAGAGATAAGGACAATAAAACTAATTGAAAGTTAAAATATTTTTTCTTCATAGAAACTTGGAGGATATTGTTACATGTAGTAACTTGAGGGATTTGTTGAATATTAAAGAAATATGTTTCTCTTGAAAAAAATCATTACATAACTTGAAACAAAATCTACAATAGTGGTACAAGAGGTTTGATATTTTTAAAAGGTAAACGAGGTTCTAGAGGTGCAATTATGATAGTTGCATTTATTATATGAGAAAATAATAGAGGAATATGTTGTTCTTGCTTTTTTATATAGACTACTGAGAATGAATATACAAAGGAATTAAAAAGTTTGAGTCTTGTGTCCAAATTTGTAAGAATATTTGAAGAAGGTTGCTGAGAGGTATGAAATGCATAAATCTAATCCTGTAGGCACACCTTTAGGTCACTACTACTTGAAACTCCCAATTACCAATGGAGTATGGAGTATGGAGCATCATGCATGAGATCATGTGTAACATGTTAGATATAACATACATTGTTAGTGTGATTAGTAGGTTCACGATAGATCTTGGACATTCTCATTAATAAGAAGCTTTGAAATGGGTGTTAAGATATTTAAATGGAATAATATTGTTTGAATTGATATATAGACAATTTATCCATAGCGAAAAACTTATAAAAGGATTTGTAAGACTGTATATTTTTTTTCATAGATAGGTTATCTTAATTGTCTTGATAGTATTATGTAGAAACATGTTACACTCTTCAGAAAATGTTGTGTTAAGATATATTCTTATATGTGTAAATCCTTCTAACACTACAAGAAAATGTCTCATTAATAACCAATTATAGTGATCAAAAGTTATTAGTCAATGTAGTGACCAATTTTGGATACAAATTTACAAAATAAAAAATTATTGGTTACTAAAATAGTCACTAGTATGAATAAAAAATTATAATTGGTTTCTAAATTTAGCTATCAAGGTTTTAACTACGAAAGAAAATTGGTCCATAAACATTAGCTACCAAAGAAATTGGTTTCTAAATTAGTCTCTAATTAATTAGTGACCAATTTAGCAGAAAATTATATTTTTTTATTCATAATAGTGACTATTTTAGTAACCAATAATTTTTTATTTTATAAATTAGTATCTAAATTGGTCACTATATTGACTAACAAATTTTGATCACTAAAATTAGTTGTAATGAGACATTTTATTGTAGTGTACACTAGTATAGTTTTAACTTTCTAACTCAGCCTTTATGTCTCGGTTGTAGAGCAAACGAGACATATAAACACGCAGTGACAATTTTGAAAGATTTACATCCTTTTATGTCTCGATTATGATAATATCCGAGGCAGAAACCCACATTCTGCCTCGGTTCACACAAACCCGAGGCCTAATGCCTGCCAGAATTTTCAACTTTCCCTCTATTTTTAAATTTTCAATGGAACGAAAAAGGTTCTGCCTCGATTGTCCAAGACCCGAGGCATAAACTTCTTATCTGCTTCAATTTGATTTGCACCCGAGGCATAAAGGTTAGGTTAGATAAGCCAAAATTATAAACAATCTTCGTCTTATTCTTTGCGTCATGAGGTTCTTCATCCTCATTTTCTCTAAACACAAACCCCTCTCCAAAATCAGACCCAACATAGAACCAATCCACTCCAAAGTTTCAAAATTTCTTTCACCCCAATATCTCATATCCAACATGCAATCTCAAACGTAAGATCTTTCAATGGATTCCTTCAATTCTGGAGAAGAAACCCTTCATCGTTGCTCTCCTTGTCGGGTTGCCTATGCTGGACGAAGCTCCTCTTCCTCGTCAGGACGTCTCCCTCTGGTTCACTTCGCACGAAGCAATCTGCACCAGTGCCCATAATAGCCGCGTCAACACTCGCCCTCATCGCTCCAGCTCGGTCAGAGTTGTCAGCAGCATCGTCAGTCGCTACCAGAAGCGTCGTCGCTCCCCTCTCGTCGCTCCAGCTCTATCATCCTTCTTCTCATGCGAGCCACACCAGATCTGTAAGCCATGCCACCGGGCCCCACTGTCGCGCTCCCGTACGTGATCGAAACCGTCGCTGCTATGCTTATTTGAACTCCGACTCGGCAATGCCGCCGACGATTTTTGTTTCCTATGTTTTAATGCCTATATTAGGTCTCAATTATTCTAGAACCGAGGTAGTAATGATTGAATACGCCTCAGGTGTGAACCGAGGTAGAAAGGTAACCTCTTTTGCCTCAACAATATATGTCTCGAGTCTTAAATTGAGGTCAGAGGGTCAAAATAACTACGACAGAAACTCTCTCCTGCACTAGTGGTAATATCATATAATTTCTTTTTTCCATTTTTGTTGTATGCTTTTATTATTATTATTATTATTATTATTATTTGAATATAACAATTTGTACTTTAAATTAATTACATTGTATAATATATGATTGTTAAATGAGTTTTTTATTTTATTTTATGAGTTTATAATATTATATATATAATGTGAACATCTTTTAAGGTTCTATGTTCAAGGAAAAGTATAAAATAGAAATTGATTAGTGCATGAAAATAAGCATAAAGAAGACTTCCTGTTATTTGTTATGGTAAAGAAAAATTATCACTTTTATTAGATCACACAAATTTTTAGTTTAGACATGGGAAAGTAGTTTTATTTATGATAGTACTTTAAGTCCGAATATGAATTCTCTAGTTGTGACTTGGTCATAGTAGTTTATATTTCATATACATAAAATATTTGATGAAAATTGTTGAATTTGTATCTTTTTTAGATGTAAAGATATGAATTGTTGATAGTTTGATATCTTTTTTAGTTTGTGTAGTGAATTTGAGATTTTGTATGAGATATCTTGACTCTACTAATATTAGATTCACATAAAGAAAAATATTAGGTGTGAGAGTGTAAAGTTGTTTTCATGACTTAGTCTATAGTGTAAAAAAGAATTATGTTTGGTGGAAATAGGGATTTAACATGTCATATGAGTGGACTGAGTTTCTATAATATACCTCTGCTATGATTATAACTTAGTGAATGTTGTATGACATGTGCAAATCTTTGAATCTAACTCAATGCATGTGTCTTCCAGAAGTAGAGCCAAATGTCTATAATGCTTGGTGTTAATAATATTCTGAAGAGATGTACCAAATTTGTTGATAGTTAGACACTTGATTATGATGTTTTTAAATACATGAATTGAAATTGTACCTATTAGAATATGTGAATATAATATGTATATATGATTTAATATACATACATGTATGAAAGTTTTTAAAACTCTAGTTTATCAATTGCCACAGTAGATATTGTTAGTAGTTGTTTATTTTTCTTTCTTTTTTCTTTTTATAAATATGTATGTATATTTTGATTCCCTATAAACTAAGAAAATTTATTTTAAAAATTTTAAAGAGTAATATAAATACTATATAAATATTTTTTATCTAATATTAATCACTAATAATATATGGTAGGGGGATGTTCTATATTTTTAATTAGGAATGTTAAAAATGTTATGTATGCATTACAAGAATTTTGTTTATTATTGAAACCAATAATTTGTCCATAAACTCTAATTGATTGACAATTTTTTTTTCACATTTAAATTTACCATTAGAATGAAATGGTTTGTCAAATCTGTCAGAAAGATCACAATTACCAAGAAATATTTATGTTGGTACCTTACCATCATAGTTATTGACGGTGTAGTTTCGCCGATGTCGGCACTTTGGGTGGAAAATTTCTTACCAAATCCGTAGAAGTTTTATATTATATTAAGGGGAGATGAGTGAGAAGAAGAAAGAAGAACAAAAGAAGAAGAAAAGGAGTAGCAAGAGGAGAAAGAGGATGGGGAGGTGGTGGTGGTTGGTGGGTGACGCAGAGGCACAAGGGTGACTCATGGCGATAACATAAGCTAGTGATGTTGATGATCGCTAGTGATGGGACAATGACAATGGTGGCCTCAACTAGAGAAGAAGGTGGAGGAAGAGAAAATAGAGGAAAAGGAAGACAACCAAAAGGAGGATGAGACCCAAAAGGATGGAAATGACATAGACTGGTGGTGGTGGCACAACTATTGATTAACGACAAGGAGGAAAAAAAATAAACGAGAAAAAAGAGGAGGATGAAGAGGAAAAATGAGACCCTATCACACATTTTATTGACGAATATTATTGACGAGTATTACTACAGATTAATGTTGTCGGTACTTACCAACAAATGTCTACATCCGTCAATAAACTTTACCAATGGATTTGTACTTGTTTGTAGTATGTTGGTAAACACAATTTATTGACGGACTTTTACTATTATCGAAATATACTGATAATCAGTAATATGTAATTTTCTTATGTGATGGTTATAAAATAACAAACTTTAATTAAAGGGAGCTAATTTTACTATTAGAGGGAGCTAATTCTTATGTGTCGGTAAAATAACAAACTTTTACTATTTTTTATTAAAGGAAGCTAGCTAATCATTTTGGAAGACATGATATTATGTTGATTTATCTAGTTCTTTTTCAAAAAATTTGAAACAATTGTTACTTTTTTAATTTTAAAATAAATATTAGGAACACAAATTTTATTTATTTCAAATTTTAAAGTAACTAAAAGAAAAACGAAACTATGCGTGCTAAAAGTAGAAGTTACTCATTTTGTAGAAATTAAAAAAAAATGTTTTTAGTTCTGAACATTAACACAAAATTAAAATTCGTTTTTATCTAAAATTCGTTTTTATCTAAAACTTTGATACTTTTTTGTACTCAAATTTTAAAAATGAATGGATTTAATTCTTGTAAATTAAAGGAAGCTAATTTTACTATTAAAGAGAGCTAATTCTTATGTGTCGGTAAAATAACAAACTTTTACTATTTTTTATTAAAGGAAGCTAGCTAATCATTCTGAAAGACATGATATTATGTTGATTTATCTAGTTTTTTTTTCAAAAAATTCGAAACAATTGTTACTTTTTTAATTTAAAAATAAATATTAGGAACCCAAATTTTATTTATTTCAAACTTTAAAGTAACCAAAAGAAAAAGAAAAAGAAAACTACGCTCATTTTGTAGAAATTAAAAGAAAAATGTTTTTAGTCGTGAACATCGACACGAAATTGAAATTTGTTTTTATCCGAAACTTTGATATATTTTTTATATTTAAACTTTAAAAATGAATGAATTTAGTTCTTGTAACTCAATTACATTAAATTTTTTTAACGTGTCAAACACATTTTTCATTTGATATTAAAGCGAGAACTTGTCAAATGTTAACATAAAAAACGTTTAACACATTAAAAAAATCTAACATACTAGGATCAAAATATTATATTCATTCATTTTTAAAATTTGGAGAAAAAAATGTATCAAAATTTTAAACACAGACAAATTTTAATTTTATGTCAAAATTATTTAATTAGAGGAAAGTTCTTTATGAAAATTGAACTAATAAAAAAACACAAGGCAAATATTTTTTTTTCCCTTCAAAAACAAAGAAAACATTCGATTGTACTCTGGGATGCTGCTTCCACATTGCTACTCCCCTTTTCTCTCTCTCTCTTTTGTCTCGGCCCGCAGCAAATTAACATAATTCCATTTACTGAAAGATAAAACGAAAAAGAAAGGAAAAACATTCAAAAATAAATCTTAAGGAATGGATTCATATATTTGCACTCGATATCCTTTAAGAAAATTATTTTTCTAATTTCTAAAAATACTAAACTAAATAAAATAAAGTTAAACATTTTATTTAGTTTCATGATAACTTTTCGCAAGTCTTTTTGTATTATACGTTGTTTTTAGTAATTAGCCTTTCTTTTGGATTTTTTTTATGTGAAATTTTGACATAAAACATATGTTTCCCCATCATTTCAAGTTTATTTGTGCTTCCTATCTAACCATTATTAAGTAGAATATAATTGAAAGAGGTTGATATATGACACAACACTAATCACTATTCATTAACTTTAATGATGGTATTTGCTATGACATGGATCCCTTTCATGCCTGGTTGTGATTCAGACAAAACAATTCAAATGTCCATATGAAAGCATATAATATGAATGCATATTATGCCAAAAGTGTTGAAGACATAACATTAATTTGGTAGCATTTATAACTGAAATATGAGCATAGTTAAAAGATTTTAGGGGACCATTATTGTCTCCATGCCATGGGGTCATCAATTATGTATCATAATGACTACAACTATTGCCACCTCTTGCTACCACAGCATACATTTCCCACAAACAATAAATTTATTTATAAGATAATTACATAAGCTACCATGATAAAAAAAAAATTAAGTTTAAATCAATTTTACAAAACAATATATAGGTTATAAGATGAGATTTGTATCAACTTTTTTATTTATTTATATAGGGTTAAATATGTTTTTGTTCCTTAACTTTCAGTGAATTTTGGAATTAGTCTATTTCGAAACTTTGGACCAATTTAATCCTTCATCTTTCGAAATACGCGGATTTTGTCCTTTTAATCAAATTTTGTTAGTTTATTTTATGTTTCGTATGCATTTCAGAATTGTATTTGAGTTGTTTATACTGTTTGATACATTTTGGCTTAATGTTAAGTCAATTACTATTGTGAAACGCATTTGAAATGTCAAATAAATTTAATAAAATTTGATTAAAAAGACTAAATCCATGCATTCCGAGAGATGAAAGACTAAATTGATCCAAAGTTTCGAAATTGACTAATTCTAAAATTCACTGAAAATTAAGAGACCAAAAATATATTTAACCCATTTATATATATATATATATATATATATATATATATATATATATATATATATATATATATATATATATATAATTGATGTAGAATCTCGATCATAGTCATAATAATTATTGAGTCATTAAGTCTTTAAAAAGATTTTATAAAACTTTAAAATGATTAGTGTAATTTACATTTTTTTTATAATTAGGACAAACATTGGGAAAGAAATTAGAAGATTATAAATACACAAAGATAAAGAGAAAAATAAATCTAATTATATATAGGAGTAGCATATTCTTTATTATATTATATTAACTTAATCAAATTCAAAATGCAGGAATTTTTTTTTTTTTTTTTGCATATAGAGTTAAAAAAATGTCGTTAAATTATTCTATATTTTATAATAATATAAATTTAGTTTAACTTTAATTAATTTGCACTCTCTACACTATAAAAACATCATTAGATGAAAATGATAAACTTTTTTTTTTTAACAAAACTTGGATTCCAAACATATTTCACAAAGTGCTAACTAAATCATTGTATTTCTTTTTCATTTATAAAAATATAAGGCTAAATATCAGTAAGCCATAACAATAACATTGAATTCAAACTTTAAATATTTCAATGAGTATCTGTACTATTATATAAAAATGATTCTCACACATTTTGTTTTTTACTTTTACCCTTTAAATAATCATTTCTTTTAAATTAAAATAATTACTTTATCATTTTATTTTTTAAGAAACTGTTCTTACATTTAATTATTTTTTTAATTTGAACATTTTTTAAATTTAACTATTTTTTAAAATAAAAATAACTATATATAATGAAATTATAAAATGATTTATATTTACTTCTATAAATTTTATAATTATAGTTTATGATGCACTGATACTTCAATTTGAGTCACGTATCCATCTTCAACATGTATCCGTATTCGATACTCTAGAAATACTTATCAATTAAATATCTAATATATAAAATTTTAGTATTTTTATGATGATAATAATTTGTAATTTTTTATTTGACAATATTTAATACATATGATTTAAATTGGATTCACGTAATATTAATCATATATTTATTATATTTTTAAGAATTATTATACACTTTTCAATACATATATATCATGTATTATGTTTTATTATTTTTAAAATAAATATATCGACATATCAAATTCATGTCGTATCTAACGTATTGTATCCGTATATCATAAATTATAATAATAATAACTTTATTTTATTATAAGAAAATAACACATAAACACATTGTTTTTACTATTCCATTATAAAAAAAAAAAACCCTCTTCTGCTTAATGGGCACTTACATTATAGTGAAAAAAATAAATACACGTGATGTTTAAAAAAAATCACGTTTTTCATTTTTATATCCTTTGCAATCAGAGATCGTTGTAAAATGAAAAGATATAGGGTGCTTTCGCGAATTTCGAAGCAAAGACTTTTATGCATTTGAGCCGAATATTATTCTAAGCTGCTGCAGCTACTTTTTTTAAGCCAGAATGCTTAATTTACTATTATATAATCTATGTGCATATTAATAATTTTTTGTATAAAGACAAAAATAAAGACAAGAGGCATATCCATTTTAGAATAAATAAATAATTTAGATTTTAAATAGGTGAATAATTGTTGAATTTTGAGAGAATCAACCTCCCATTTAGTTTTATAGTAAGGAAAACGATTGATAAGTTTATTTGTTATTAAGTGTATTGTGGGATAAATTTACTAATTACAAATTTTTAAAATTATTTGAATGGAAAAACACTAATACTTTTAATTTTATAAAAAACTGAGTTTCTTGTTTTGTTATACTACTCTCTCGCTCTATTAATATTTATTAGTAAATACATTATAAAATAATAATAATAACAAAAATAAAATTTTAATTTTCTTTTGTTTTAAATTAATAACTATTTTTTGAAAATCAATAAAACTTTTCATGCGAAATGATTCTAAAACCAATGCAAGAACTGTGGTTAATGCTTCTGTTTGGTAGAGGTAAAAACAAATTAAGGGATTGCAAAAAGAAGTAGGAAAAATACATAAATAAGAAATATAAGAAAAACAATGGTTGTTCGATAAGAAAAATAGACTATATATATATATATATATATATATA
>Ga0209589_1005230_pt1 | contig 22066 bp, 7 predicted proteins | sample CowpeawhiteBW_FD_187525 | JGI IMG/M metagenome (GOLD analysis project Ga0209589, IMG submission 187525) | Root nodule microbial communities of legume samples collected from California USA - Cow pea white BW (SPAdes) (version 2) | ecosystem: Host-associated > Plants > Roots > Nodule | place: USA... | reverse complement strand
TTTCTCATATTTTCTCCATATATTTCACTTTAATTTTTATAAATATACTTTTATTTTGTTCATTAACTTAATAACATTACAATATCATCAATTATTAATATAATTCAAAAAATGCGTACATACAGACGCGATAGCGCCTGTGTTTACGCTAGTGTAACTATAATTTTAATTAAAACTAATACTATTTTTTATAATATTACATTTTAATTTTTTTTTTCTCTAAAACCAATGAACCAAACGGTATTCCCACTCTTTAGGTTGCTCAAAATTAAATCCATCTAAAAAGGTTAATAATTATTTAAATGTAATTTTCAACATTAAGTATAATTTAATGAATTATTAATCTCTCTTAGTGGTTGAAGACTTACTAAAGATATTTAAAACATGATTATTAAGAGAAGTTGCTATTATATTCACTCGAGTGTATAGAGAAGTCTAAGAATGAGGGAATGTATCACTGAAATATTTAATTATTAAGCTCTATTTTGTTTTATTAGTTATTAAATTAAAAAAAATCAGTAATTCATATGTAATAGTTGAAAAAAACATATTTCTTTTATAATATATAAAATGGTGTTACATGGATGATAATGTGGGTTTGACTCAACGAGTCGGTGTGCTCGTAGGCTTGTCAAAAAAAATGGGGTGGACCAAAATATTGAGCTCGTTGGCCGCAAAAGTTCGGTCTACGTAACTCGCAACTCGCATGAGCCAGAGGCAGGATACAACGGGTTGACCTATGACTCGCATAAAAGAAAAACTTGCACTTGTTTATGTTTGTTACTTTTTTTGTAGACTTCTATGGATGTTCCATATTCATGTATGAATGAAAAAGAGAAATATTATATATTTCTGAATGTGTTAAAATTTGAAGAATTTATAGTGCATATGAATATGAAGAAAATATTGGATTATTAATTCATCATTCAACTCTTCAAAGTCCTTGAAATTTTATGAATTGGTTAAAGTTTTCAATTTGTTAAACATTATAAATTTTAGGTTAAATTACTCTTTTGGTCATTGTATTTATCAAGTAGTGTCAAATTGGTCTTTCAGTTTTTTATCTCAATTTAGTCCTTATTTTTTTTAAATGATTCAATTTTAGGTTAAAATTATTTTTGTTTTTATATGAATAATTTTAAATTAAATTTAAATTTTATCCAAAACTTTAAACTTTGGTTTTGTTTTGAACTTAAATTTAGTTCCTAAACTTATGTATAACAAGTCATTTGATTATTAATCTTCACTAAGTTTGTATAGAATGATACACTTGATGCCTTTATATATGATGACAAAATGGTTAATTATTGAAATTAGGTTTGGGATTTAACCTTATTTAATAATAAAACTAAAAAAAAATATTTAATAAAAATGTCAATTTTAGTAAGAATATCATCAGAAGATTTATACAAAAAATAAATTGAGTCTCAATTCATGGAGAAACAATATTGCTTCATTTTTACAAAGATTGGAATTAAAAACAAATATAGGGACTAAATTGAATCATGTTTACATGTGTCACAACTGTAAGTGACATGTGTAAAAGTAATTAAAAAATTAAAAAATTAAAAAAACCACAAATTGATACATGATATTGACTTTAATGTTATTTGGTCAAAATTAACTACAAAAACTAAATTTAATATTTTTTTAAAATTAAGGACCAAATTGAGAAAAAAAATCTGACAAACTAAATTGAAACTACTTAACAAAATAAAAAGAAATAATTTAAGAAAAATTTTATAATAAATAATAATAATAATAATAATAATAATAATAATAATAATAATAATAATAATAATAATAATAGAAAAAACAGGCTGCAAAACAGACCAAAATTTTGAATCACATCTTAAAATGGAGACAAGCCAATCCAAGGACTTAAGCGAATCGCGGGCCCGATTTACTGCCCCTACATAAATCTAGCGAATTAAAGAATATAGTAAAAACCTTCTCTAAAACAGAAACTCTCTCAATGTTGTGGGGTCTCTCAAACATGCAGTGGACCCCACTTATCATAACATAGATAAATCTAGTGGCATAGGAAACACGCCACGTGTAGTTTGGATGTGGCATTAGCTTTTATACATTTATCAATATTTATTATAAAAACTTCCAGTGAAAAATGTGAAATTAATTTTCTTTAATTTATAAAAAATGTATTTTTATCTCATAACTTAATTTTAGTCCGTAGAAAAATTCATCACATTTTGTTTTTTTATATAAAATCATCTATATTGTAAGATAACATCTAGGCCATACATATTACAATACTTTTTTTTTTTTAATTAGAGTGTATTTGAGTGGTTTAATGTAACATAAAATTCATGAGCATGAATTTTAAACACTACATTTTAGTAAGCTAAGAAAAAAACATTATTAAATAAAAACTTGTATTGGAGAATTTTTTTTATGGAATATTAAAAATAGAGTAGAATAAGGACTATAAAAAGAATAAATCAAGATGTAATCTTTACAATGGAGATAGGTATTGCAGTGTGAGGTTTATCCAAAAGTGTGATATTAAGTGGTTTGTGTTGTTTTCTCACAAACAGATTGAAACGTTTGAGCAGAAAGTAAGGATTTTTTTTGCCTTAGCAAAATTGCATGGAGCATACATATTCTTCTTGATATGGTCCCCACCAACATGATCTGAGTTTCAGAATCTCAAGGATCCAACTAAGTGGTTCAGATTCATCTGGGCCCCACTTCCCTGTTTTAATTTTTCTCCCTCAATCGAGACACAACAAAAATTCAGTTTGTGCCATACACATGTTGCAGACGTGTTCTTATGATCAACTCCTAAATTTAGCACATTGCTCATTCGCAGACATTTTTCTGTTCTTACTGTTAATTTAAGGTTTTAAATTTATAATAATAAGTGACAATGAAAGAGAAAATAAAATATGCTATGTAGATATTTTGTAAAAATTATTTTCAAGGACAGAATAGGAGAGTAAATTATAAGAAATTCTTATATAACAAGCAATTATTAAAAAAAAAAATGAATAAATTGAAGGATGTTTTGGTCAGTGGGGTAGTTCAAGAAGCAGTTATGGACTTCGAGAATTAAGCAAAATAATTTGCCTGGTATCTGTGGTTACGTAACAGCTGTGTGTGATCTTCAAAAGATGGGTATAAAGAAGGACAAATATAGATTAGTCACCACAGTGAATGAGTCACAAAACATAGAGTGATAGTGTTTAGTGTGCGAGTGTTGCTCACTGGCTTCACATAGGATTTCGATTCTGGACCTTTTCCGAGAGCATTCTTTTCCTCAGTTTGTGACGATACTGCTCTCTGAATGTCAGGTGAAGCTCTGAGATATGTAGAAGACAAAAGGGTTGTTGAAAGATCTGTGCTTGAAGCACGTTCAGGTTGCTTATGTCCTTCTTCTGTGTTTGATGAGTATGAACCTTGCCACATTTTTAACTCTTCATTCTTTTTCATATGCTTTCTTTTCTTCTGGGATCGGATGTTTGTGGAATACAATTTTTGTGCTTTCTGGGACATTTGATTATTTCTCACCATATGTTTCTGCTTTTGATGGGTACAATACAACTTTTGTGCTTTTTGGGGACATTCGATTATTCCTCACTGTTCATTTCCAAATTAGGAAACAGATAATTTATGATCTATATTGGTCACAAATAGGTTCATCACCTTTTGCTGAAAGAACATCACTCTTCTTGTTCTGAGATTTTATCCAACTTTTTTCTTATCTTCTTCTGCTCACTCTAGGACTCATTTATCTTCGATGTTTTTAAATTATGGCCACTTTTTCTTTATGTCTATTTTCTCAGCAGTGTTTAGTGATTTCTGTTGAGTGTTGTTTTAACTCTTTGCAGTGACTTCAAGCTATGGATATGGATATTTCAGAATACACAGGTATAGTTTTAGGTAAACTTCAGAAATTTGAGCCTGAGAAGGCCTCAAAGATTTTAGGGTATCTCCTTGTCCAAGAACATGGGGAAGAAGACATGGCGAAATTGGCTTCACTACCTGATGATGTGCTTCGTGAAGTGGCGTTCCAGGCCAGAACCAAGCTTCAAAGGTCATCATCAGCTAGATCAATCATTCATCCAATTTCACCTCCCATGAATTTTGCCCAGTTATCAGTAATCACACCTACCACCCCTCTCACAGCAACAAGCTTCCAGGTTCAATCTCCGTTCTGGGATACTCAAATTAACAATGCCAATGCAGAATATATGGCACAGGGTTATTTGGATTCTATCTCTGAACTTCAAAAGCAAACCCCGTTCTTCACTCTGGATAATCATATGGTAATTGCTAATGGGACTTCCGACACTCCAGGTATTGCTAATGATTACTATGGCTTAGATGCTTCACCAGCTCCGAATTTGGCTGGAAAATCTGGTAGAAGATTTGACCATCCAGTGAAGACCTGTCACTACTTTAACAAAGGATTTTGTAAGCATGGAAATAGCTGTAGATACTATCATGGACTGGATGCATTCCCTCACATGTATGGAAATGATGGTTTTAATGATGATCAAGTGATTTCACCTGGGTCACTGGCACAACTAGAGTCAGAAATTGTTGAACTCCTGAAACTGAAAAAGGGTGGTTCTATATCAATTGCTTCCCTTCCAATGGCGTACTTTGAGAAGTACAAGAAGGTGCTGCAGGCTGATGGATACCTCACTGAGAGCCAGAGACATGGAAAATCTGGCTACAGTTTGACAAAGCTTCTTGCACGGTTGAAAAATAGCATTAGGCTAATTGACAGGTGAAGATTTTTGTACTTTTCATATGGATGATTCTTGTGTAGAAAATTTGTTGAATATTTCATGCTACAATTTTCATTTTCATCTTTTGTGATGGTTGATTACCAGGCCTCATGGGCAGCATTCGGTTGTTCTGGCTGAAGATGCTCCAAAGTTCAATGGAAAGGGAGAATATGGTAAATACATCAGTGCATCACGACAGATATACCTGACATTTCCCGCTGACAGCACTTTTAGCGAGGCTGATGTTTCAAACTACTTTAGGTGAATGAATGTTTCAAACTTGTATGCAGTTAAGGATTTGTGTTGGAAAATTCAAATTGCTTTAACATGTTATTATTCTGTGTAGCACTTTTGGGAAAGTTCAAGATGTAAGGATTCCAAGCCAAGAAAGAAGGATGTTTGGGTTTGTGACATTTGATGATTCTGAAACTGTTAAAGCAATTTTGGATAAGGGAAATCCCCATTACGTCTGTGAATCACGGGTTCTTGTGAAACCTTACAAAGAGAAGCCAAAACTTATGCTCAGGTAAATTTCATGTTCTATCTCTGAATCCTTCAATGATGAAGTAAAATGAGACATTGACAGATGCTAGTACCAATGTACCATCACTGTTTTTTTATGTGATTTTCAATTTGGATGCAGAAAGCACTCAGATAGAGTTGAGCACCAGCACCCTGCTTATTACTCAGCACACTACGTAGATGTTGACACTGAACCTACGCCAAGTGAGCATGATATACTCTAGTTTGGAACCTAGATTTCATGCAACAGTTCAAAGTGATATATGTTCATGTTATGCATATGCTCTTTCTTTCACTCTGTTCCTTTTGTTTAAGAAGAAATTTCCACTAATACTTAGTTTTCATAGTTCCAAGAGGTTGCAGGAACCCTCGATCTCTGAGGAGCCTGATCATTGAACAGCAAGAGGAGGCTGCATTTGAATTTCAGAGAAGACGTTTTGCAGAGCTGCAGTTGGCCCAAAAATCTTTCACCACTTCACCCCATTTAGGCTTTAACGCAGCAAAAGCTTCAAATGGTGTGCAGTGATATATATTATAAACATAGATTGCATATTTTTCATGATCAGTTTCATTGCATTTCTCTTTGCTTATCTTGTATTTTTTGGCTTCTTGCAGATCATTTCAATGTCCATTCTGCAGAATCTCTCAATCATGTTCTGAATGACAAATCCGGATATATGGATAACAATTACACTGCTGAGGGCAGGTATGAATCATCTCCTTTTGGCTTTATCTTTATCCACAGCAATGCTAAATATAGTATAGATTACACTTTATTTTGTGGAAAAAAAAAATGATGCAGCAATCAAGGACTGAATCTCCCAGATAGCCCATTTTCATTTCCAGTAGATAGTGGAATTTCAGCAGTAATATAGTTTGAGAAAGACATAGAAGACTGCATACAAGATTACAAGAGAAAGAAGAGAAATATAGAGAGTTAGTTTGACACATAATTCGGCCCTTCCATTGGTCTCTTTCCTCAACTGGCTCATCACAGTTTAGTCAAAGTTGCAAGTACATAAAAGCTCAGTTGCTGGAATTAACAATAACAACTTTTAAGAAGGTTATAGTTTTCTTTAAAGAGTCACAGAAAGATTACGAGGATGTTTGGTTTCTACGACAGTATCAGTTCAGTAACCAATTACTCTCTGAGAACAGTCAAATAATTTAATTTGTGTTACAAGTATTTGGTTTTTCGTTTTCTTTACCTGATCTTCATTCCATGTCATACTTCGAGAAATGCTCTCTGGATTTAGTAAGGAAAATAAATTACAAGTATTTGTTTCTTGATCCCAAAAGAAATATTTGTTGTTTATTTAGTTATTATATATATAATATTTAGTAGACAGGACTTATATATATATATATATATATATATATATATGATCTTTAGGTATGAAAAGATGATATTTTAAAAAAACATTTGTTAACAACTTATGGTTTGAAGGGAAAATCTTAATAAATTGTTGGGCAAACAATCCATTTGTTTCCTAAAACAATCTCCTATTTATTCTCAATTTGATCTTTAAAAATATAATGGTTTAATTATTCGAATAATACCTATTTTTATTTGGATATGTTAGTTTGATACTACTTTTTATAGAGGTCTCAATTTAAGTTTGAAAAAGTACCTCAATTAGATCTCTTTCAGTACAAAATTATCGCCATATCAGTCTTTGTTTTTTTTTCATTTTTTTAATTATTTTTATTTATTTTTTCTAATTTTTTTTAATTTTGAATTTTTTCTTTTGATTTTTTTTGTTGGTCATTGGTGTGACATGTGACATTATCAGTGACACGTGACACGTCACACTGTCAGTGACACGTCACACTGTCAGTGACACGTCACACTGTCAGTGACACGTCACACTGTCAGTGACACATGCACTGTCAGTACACGTGACATGTCACACTGTCAGTGACACATGACACGTAACACTGTTAATGACACGTCACATTGTTAGTGACACGTGACACTATTAATGCCACGTGATAAGGTAATTGTGTTAGTGTAACGCCTAAATGTCATTGTCTTCAATTTAATTCTCACATATTTCTATTTGTTTCAATTTAATCCTCACATATGTCCTTTATTAAGTTATACATTTGATTCCTACTTTTGTTAAATTTTATCAATTTAATTTTAATGTTTTTTTAATCTGATTTCAATTTTCATCAAATTTTTTTCAAGTTGATCCTTGGGTTAAAAATATTTTTGGTCCCTTAACTTTTAGTGAATTTTTGAATTAATTCATTTCAAAACTTGAACTAATTTAGTCCTTCATCTTTCGCAATACATGGATTTAGTCATTTTAGTCAAATTTTGTTAAGTTTATTTGATATTTCAATTTCAAGCGTGTTTCATAATAGTATTGTACTTAAACATTAAAGAAAAAATGTGTCAAATAATATAAATAACTCAAATACAATCTTAAAATACGTACAAAATATCAAATAAATCTAACAAAATTTGATTAAAATGACTAAATTCACGTATTTCGAAAGATGAAAGATTAAATTGGTCTAAAGTTTTAAATTTACGTATTTTGAAAGATGAAGGACTAAATTGGTCCAAAGTTTTGAAAATGACTAATTCTAAAATTCACTAAAACTTAAAGGTCCAAACACATATTTAACCCTGATCCTTTTTGCTAACCATTTAAATAATTAACGTCAATGATCTGTGTCTACCACGTGTCAATTCGTGTCAAACTATCTTCGTGCCATGTGTTAGAATCGGTGCCACGTGTCGGGGTCACTATTTTATATTCAATATGGTCCTTATATTTAATATTTTTGTTCAATTTAGTTTCAATTTGGTCCCTATATCAGGATTGAATTTACAAAACTGAACGAAAACAAAGATCAAATGTGTAATTTAACATTTTTGTATCAAGTTTTTTTAGTTGTTTTGCTTTGGTTTTTTATATAAACTTTTTCGCTTTGACTTCTTTTTTTTTAATAAAATAGCCAATTAAAGCTAAAACTTTTTTTTTTTAATTTGAACTAAAATTGCTTCGCTTGAGTGAAAACCTAATCAAGACCAAGGTTGAATTCATGGTCCATTTTCGCCGCAAGTTAAAATAGGATCAAGAGCAAAACTAATTTTTCTACTCCATTTTTTCAAGTGACTGCAAATGGAGTCAAAAGTAAATGTTGAACTCCTATTGTTCCGATCCGACCCAAGTTCGTTCAGCCATTGTTAGGAACAATTCCTGTGTTTCTGAGGTATTATCTGTTTTAGAGCAGCGTGGAAATCCATCACAGTTTGTCCTTAAAATACGCCTCAGAAGGTGGAGGGAGGTAAGAGTATTTAAACTTCGCTGACCTCGACTCCTAAACGATATGAGACTTATTGAGTATACCAGAACACCTATTATATTTTAGTTAAAATAAATTTTTTTCGCTTAAACATAAATGTACTATCGAGCGAAAATAACAATAAATCACTTTCATACAACCAATTTCTTTTCAAACATTTATCCAAAATCAATGTAACAATTTTCAACTTTTTGATAACTCAAAATGTCAACATGAATTTCATTTTCTCAAATACAACTTTGCATTCTCATTAACTCATATATTAAATCATAATAATTATAAAAAAATAACTACTCTTTATAACAATCTCTATAACTTAACATACAAAAATCTATTCACCATCTCAACGTCTCAATAATAATATTCGAACTAAAGTACTCTAGAAAAATCTCTATTAACAAAAAAATTCAAATAACATTCTACTCTATTTCAAAATTTGCATATTTTCAAACAAAAGACAAATGCTTATTAGAAATCAAAACTACTATGACCAAATCATCTCACATCTAGATTATCTACCTTAAGATATTATTAAAACATGATATGGTTTCCCTCACTTATTAAAACTTGTTTATATTTAAAGGTAACCTTCCAACTTCTCTTATCACACAACAAACTTAAATTTATAGAGAAGATTTTGATCAATGATGTAAATATGCCTTTATAATCTTGGACCAAGAAAGATTTATCTTTATCTTAGAAAGTCCAAATACAAAAATCCAAACCTCTATACATTTAAAACTTTTCAAAACCAACTTAATATAAAAAATAAAGAGAAACTTATTCTAAAATAAGTTTTGATTGGATGTACTTACTCTATTATCTATCAAAATCCCTAAACGAAATCTAATTTATAAAAAATAACATATATTTCAAAAATTTAAAAATAAAGAAAAGTATTATGATAAAACAATGTTTTTTTCTAAAATAAAACTTAAATAATTTTTTCTATTTTATAATTAAATAATTAAATATTCACATTTTATCTTAATTATATCACTTTTTTCCTTAAACAACTATCTAAATCTAGGAGTGATCATGGATTGGATTTTTAATGATTCAATCCACATCCATTTTCGATCCAAATAATTGGATTAAATTTTTGATCAAGATCTATTTTTTCAAAAAAGGTATATTGGATTTTTTTAAAATTCAAATCCAAATATTTGGATCAAGTTTAAATCTAGATCCAAATATTTGGATCAAGTTCAAAATCCAAAATTCATTTTTCATAAAATAAATTTAAATTAAACTTTCTAAACCTTGTGTCCACAGGGCCGACATCATAGAATTTGACAATTTTTTTGTCGGGGACAACGAGGCCAAATTTCAGCATGGGATGGACTTAGCTGACTTTCGGTCAGGGCCGACCGAATTTTGGTTGAGCTCGACTTAGTCGAATTCAGCCGAATTTTGGCTGGAGTCGACTCGACCGAATTTTGGCTAGGGTCGACTCGGTCAAATTCGAACGAATTTCGGTCGGGAACGACGTGACCAAATTTGGGCTAGGGTCGACTCGACAAAATTTCAATCGAGATCGACTTGACTGGATTCGACCCAATTTCGGTCAGGGCCGATTTTACCTAATACGACCAAATTTTTGCCAGAGCCGACTTGACCAAATATGGCCACATTTGGGCTAGGGCCTGATCAGTCAAATTTCGGTCAGGGCTAACTTCACTAAATTCGTCGATCGGGATCAACTCGACTGATAATAGCCAATTTTTGATCACGACCGACTCAATTGAATACAGTCAAATTTCATTGGGACTTACTAGATCGAATACGGCTAAATTTGGGCTAGGGCTGACTCGACCAAATTTTGGTCATGACCAACTCGACTGAATTCGGCCAAATTTAGGTATGGACCGACTCGCCTGAATATGACCAAATTTCGGTCGCGATCGACTTTTTCGAATACGACCAAATTCAGGCGAGGACCAACTCGGTCAAATTTTGGGGCCAACACAACCAAATTTTGACCGGAGCCGACTCAACTAAATTCGGCCGAATTTTGATCGTGGCCAACTCGGTTGAATACAGCCAAATTTCATCCTATGTCGTCTCAGCCGAATATGACCAAATTTGGGCCTGGGCCGACTTGGCCAAATCTCAATCGGGGCCAACTCGATTGAATTCGACCGAATTTTGACTAGAGCCAACTAGGTTGAATACAACCAAATTTTGGTCGCAGTTGTCTCTACTGAATACAATCAAATTTTGTCTAGGTTGACTCAACCCAATGCAATCATATTTGGGTCGGGATGAACTCAATTGAATACTTCCAAATTTTGTCTAGGACTAGCTGGGCCAAATTTCGATCGGGACCAACTTGACTGAATTCGGCCGAATTCGGCCAAATTCCGTAAAGGGTCACACCAACTCAATCAAATACGACTAAATTTGGACAAGTCTCAACATTTAGCCTAATCTAACCAAAAATATAAATTGAAATTTTGGATTATCCATTTTGAAAGTCTAGATTTAGAGAATAGATATCTAATCCATAAAATATATAAAATGTAGATTATATTGATATCCAGATCCAACAAAATAAATTTTAAATGAATTAAATTTTTAATAAAATATATATTAAATTGATTAAATCAGAGAAAAAATAGATTGAATCATCAAAATTGAATTTTTTTCCGTGACGTTATCTAAATCCTTCCAATTCTCTATTTCCTTGCCCTCCTCTGTTAGCTAATGATATAGTACTAATATAGTGTAATAACTTTTTATAGTAAAATAGAGTATTATGAATAAGGAGGAACATGTGAAGTTATGGAAACAAATGGTGAGATTTTATCCAAAACAGAGTCAAATTAAGACATATCCCAAAAAAGGGTGAGATCTATTAAACCTATAATAACAATCATCGTATTTATTAAATATTATTGTTAGGGTTTATAATATCTATACACTGTGACCCATGTCACATCCTTTGACGTTATCTCTTTTCATATCTTAATTGATTTAATATTTAATAGCCATACATTGATTGGAGCTTCTAGGAAGGCTCTAACGTGTCAACATTTCAACGTTAAAAAAGTGTTTTCAAGTCTTCCCAATGGAAAATTCAAAGTCTCCATTTTGACAATTTAAATTCATTCAAATACGTTTAAAATACTCAACAAGAGAATCTAGGAATATTAGGACAATCCAATTAGCTTCTCAATTCAAATAAGTATAATCGAAGAACAATTACTGCATCTCATAATTTAATAAATAACGCACTTTATGACCTTTAATCTTTCTCTTCAAATTTGAGCATAACCTTTTAATACATTAATTAGTTCCGATTTTATATAGGTCGAGCATTAACGCAAATACTATTTTCAATCTTCTAAATTTTGGTGTTTAAATTGATGTGATTATCAAAACATAAATTTAAAGTGTTTTAGAAATTTTCTTTATTCAAGAACTATAAGTTATTCACGCATTATATTTGGATAAATTAGTAGATAACTCGACAAATCACTGAATGGGCCAATTGCTACCCACTTGTCATAAAATTGACCATTATATTTCAACAACAGAAAAATATTGCTTTGACTACAAAAGCTTGAAAACTCTAATTTTGCACTCCAAGTTTAGACCTATATATAAAGGGTATTAAATTTGTATCAAAAACCAAACTTTAAATCATAATTTCTACTTAAATTCATTTTTCTAAACATCCACATGTGTGAAGTTTTTATGTTATATTTATCTTTCAAATAAATATTAAATAGCCACTTATTGTATATTCAAAAAAGTTAGTGGCTGTCTCTATAGTTGTCCTCAGTGCTATTTTTAATAAACAAGTTTAATTAGTTAAATGATATCTACTTTCGTTCAAATGTGTCAGTTTGGTACCCGGTTTAAAAAATTTGTTAATCTAGTTCAATTCTTTGAAGAAGTGTTTTAATGAAGTCTTTTTCAGACAAAAATTACTAAAGTCGTCAACTTAATTCATGATTTTTACCACTAAATTTTAATATAAATATAAATATAAATATTTAATTTTGTAAGTCATTTTAAATATCAATATTGTTAACGGTGTTAATAATTTTTTGCTGAAAATGACCTAATTGCGGCATCTTTTCAAAGTTGGGATTCAATTGACATATTTTTAAAAGTGGGTACCAAAATGACACATTTAAATGAAAGTGGATACCATCTGACTAATTAAACCTAATAAACATGTGTCAAAATTTGATATATTTTGTGAATGCCTTCTTAGAGTATATCCAATAAAAGATGTTTAGCACAAAAGCCACAATTTCTTAGAGTTACTTCAAGCAAAAATGTTGGAAGAAAGTGATGTAGTACTAAAGTTTTGTTTAAAAAACATTAGTTACTGTTTGGAACAATTTATAGAAAAAAATGAGCTTGTATGAGACCCAAACTCTTATACAATTGTAGGAGACCACAGCATTACTCCTCGATCTCATTGCTCTCCGGTAGAAGAGTATTATCACGTGTATCTTCCTTTGTTTAGATAATTATGTGATCATTGCAAAAGAGACAAATAAAACACAAGCAAGACAAAACATGCAACAAGATAATTAGTGTGAAAAAGAATTATTTATATAAAATTAAGGTTAAATTATGTTTTTGGTCTCTATTTTTGTAAAAAAATATCGATTTGGTCCCTTTATTTTTATTTATCTTAATTTTGTCTAAATTTTGGGTTCGGGAGTCGGTTACTCGTGGAAAAGGTATTAGCACCCACAACGTCCATCCTAAGACGATACCTTTAATTAAACGTGCAAAAAGAATGTGGTTTTTTCAAAATGTTTATTTTCTCCAAAAATAATAATAAAAGAATATACAAAATAAACAAAAATATTTTTTTAGTTTTTTTGTTCGACAAAGACTAATCTTTCTCCTACGTATCTCCCAATGGAAGATCTGGATTATGCAGTTTTTTATGAATCTATAAAATTCTTGATTTGGCTTCTTTTTTTCTTTATAATTTTGAAAACTTTTTTATGTTTTTTTATTTTTAATTCTTTGAAAATGGATGTCATGCAACGCTAACGACCGGACACACACTAAAAAGTAAACAAAGAAAACTATTTTTTATTTTAGTTTTTTTAATATTTTTTTTTGAAGAAAAAGAAAAGAATTTAAAAAATTGGTGTTGGACAAACACTAAAAGAAATGGGGAAAACTATTTTTTGTTATGATTTTTAAAATAAGATGAAAAAAGAAGACCAAATTTAGGTGTAAAAAAAAGTACAATATTAAAACAAAAAAATATAGTGAAAATTTGGGAATGTATAAATAAAAAAATAAGAAGAATATTGACACTGACATACCTTTTAAACTTTTCAGTTGGTCCTCTTCTTTATCAATCTCATTCTTTTGTTTTCTATATTATAATTACCTTCTTTCTTCTCTTCCTACCCCATTTGGTAAGAATTTTGCTCTTCTCCCCAAAGAGATAAAAAGAAGGTGGGATTGTGTGAGTGATAATGAGAAAGAGAGAAGTGTAGAAAATATTTTTTTTTTCCGATCCCTTTTTCATATGACAGATTGTGGATACGCATTACAATATCAATGTAACTCTAACCAACAATATAAGGAAGAAATTAGTAGTTATGATAACAACACATCACCGAATATCAACTCACACCGAATCAAAGCAAATTTATCATTAGTAATATTGATTCTAATTATTAGAAGAGATATTACTTCTAATTATTAGAATCATATCATTGTTTTCTCTATAAAAAACAAAGGGTAGAAAACAAGGAGTGAGGATGAAAAAATGTTGAGTTGTTGGACTTACGAGGAGGGGTATGATAATTAGAAACAAATTGAGTTCTTCCTTTTTTTTCTCTTTTCTTTTCTTTTTTTTATCTCGTATTTTTAAGTTTGAAAATTTTTGAAGAAAATTTTATTTCACCTTTTTCTTATTTACCATTAACTAAAAAATATTTTTTCTTTTATTTTTTATTTTAAAAAAAATATTATTCATCTAGACAAAATTGGATGTTTACACTTGCCTTACCTAATTTAATTTGATCTAAAATTTCATTACTAAAACTAATTTAGATCTACCTTAATTTTGGATTTTTAAAATTATATATTCTATTTAAATCAAATTAAATGGATTGTACTAATAAATCTATTAAAATAATATATTTAAAGTAGTATAGATTTAAATAACTATAAACATTTGTTCACACTTTGAGGTACTGTGGTATTGGATATAATGTATAAGTTTTTTAAAACTAATAAAAGTTTTGTTATGTTATATTGTTCTGAGTTATTTATTCGTTAGATAGTATAGTTTAGCTTTTTTTTTTTTTCTTTAAATCCTCTAGTAGAATTAATGCCACCAATAAAACTTTTGACTAACAAAATCTAATATAAATAATACTTTTATTATATTTAATATTATAAAACACAGACTTAGAAATTTCTGTATATACTAACAATAGAATGATGGAGAATGTCCGAAACATATACAATCATGTTTAGATGTACAAAAAATAATAAAACGTGAACGGCAGGATTCGAACCTGCGCGGGCAGAGCCCACATGATTTCTAGTCATGCCCGATAACCACTCCGGCACGTCCACTTCTTGACATTGAAGCATGTATTTACTAAAACCTTTCTCTATTTAAATCCAATACAAGTTTAGTTTCTCCTAAAAGTAATATTTGTAGCGTGCAATTTTAATAATTATAATATTTTATTTATAAAATTAAGTAATAATATTTTGATTGATTTATATAGTAAAAATATAATTAAGTTATTTATATATTCTTTAAATAAAATATATTGTATATAATTATTTCAAATAATATATAAATAGATTTAATCAAAATTAATAATTTAAAAAAATATTATTTAAATAATATATAAAAAAAATAAAAATAATACATTTTAAATGATCTAGAAATTGTTAAGAAGATTTTTAAAAAAATATAAACATTATACGATACAAAAAGTTATGAACTGTAAATCAATATAAAACTACAAATGATAAATTATGAAAAAAATGTAAAGAATAAATAATATAAAAAAACAAATATTGGACTATGCAAAAAATTGAAAATAGTAAATTATATAAATTACAAATGATAGATCATTCATAAATATAAATAGTATTGTAAATATATAAATGTCACATGTCTAGTAGATTTGTCTAGTAGACTTGTCACGTTTTAACACAAATTTATATTTCAAATTCTTACTACATTGTTTGTCTTTAAATGACAAATTGTAAATAGTATAAATAGTTAGAAATACAATTATATTTAATAAATTAAAAAAAATATGTTTTCTTAATATTTAATTTGTTTTTAGTTTGTTATCAATGTCATTATTAAATTATTTAGGATTAAATATGTTTTTGGTTTCTAAACTTTTGGTAAATTTTATAATTAGTCTATTTTGAAATTTTGGACCAATTTAGTCATTCATCTTTCAATTTATATGGATTTAGTCTTTTTAAAAAAAATGTTAAGTTTATTTGACATTTCAAACCCATTTCATAATAGTATTTGATTTAACATTAAAGCAAAAATGTGTATTATTATTTTATATCTATTTTTTGTTTTATATTATTATATTAGTACTATTATGTTGTGATATTTTATTATATTGTTATTAGTATTATTAAATATTATTATATATAAAATATTATTGTTCCGACTTTACCCAATAGTCTCACATCGCTTAGAAGTCGAAGCCTAAGACAGTTTAAATATTATTTTCTCCTTCTACCATCTAAGACGCATTTTAAGAACAAAACCATGACGAAACACACACTCTCCAGAACGGACAATATCCCGAATATATGGTGATTGATAGTGATTCTATCAATAGACTTTGGATCGGAACATTAGTGCCTGTTGTGGGGTTGATAATAGAATTATCGGTCCCTTAAGCCATTCAATGGGGATGATCCGTCATTCCCCTTAGATCTCGATTAGGGAGTTTATATTCCTTTTGCGTCCAATAGTCCAAAATCACGTCCAATAGTCCAAAATCACTTATAAGTGGAGGCCTAATGTAATTTAAATACCCCTTCCTCCTTCCATCCACCGAGATGTCTTTTAAAGACCACACCATGACGGAGCACACGCTCCAAAATGAACAATACCTGTTAAAACGTTGACAGTATTTATAGAAATGAAAATGAGGTTTTATATATGAATCTTCATTCTCTTAGCCCTCAACAAAAAGAAAATAAAAAAGTTATTCTAAAAGTCAACCTTCTTCTTCTTAAACCTTGAGTGAGGAGCTTATTTTAGTATGACCAATAATCTATATCACTTAGCAGTCAAAATAAAAATAAAAAAAATTAAATACACATTTGTTCATTGTTCTTTCAAGATAATTTTTAAAAACAAAACCGTACTAAAACTTCAAACGTCATACTATCTCAACAAATTTTAAATCAGAATAAAATCCATCGTAAAACTTCTTTTTCTTAAACCTTGTGTGAGGAGCCTGTTTTAGTATGACCAATAGTATATATAACTTAAGAGTCAAAATAAATAAATAAAATTAAATATACATTCTTTCATTATTCTTTCAAGATAGTTTTAAAAACAAATCCGTATCGGACCTTGAAACTCTATGCTATCTGAACAAATTTTAAATAAAAATAAAATCCATCATAAATCTTATCAATTTATTTATTATATCTTGTTATCATTAAGATCCTACGCATGATTCCTACAAGTATACTAGGAAGCAAACTTTGTAGGTTAATTTAATGCGGTTGACTTAATGAAGGGGACTTTTTCTTCTGGGCCAAAATTCAAGGTTTCATTAATATCTTAAATCCAAAACATTGCTAAGAAAAAAGGTACAGGCTATAGAAAAAAAGAGTTGGGTAAAAAGACTTTGTTTTGATGAATATTATATGAACAATTTGTTTTAAGGGAGGAGAAATATAATTTGAAGTTTAGATTAATTGACAAAATGTAAACGTCTTGATTATAATATCTTTCCATTAAACGTCTTCATAATATCTAAAAACAAAATAAAAGGATTTTCGATACAAATATTTTTCAAAAACATAATTTAACCCCTTTCTTAATAGTAAGATGTTACTTGTAAAATCCACAGAAATGAAATTCAGATTTTGTGATAATTTTAAAGATTGCAAGTTGGTGGGGAACTAAAATTTATCATTTTTTGATTGACTCGTGTATTCATTGCATAAGTCTCATATATCTCAAGGTCAACGTTATCTTTCTTCAGCATTTATTCTCTAAAGAAATCATATATTTCTAGAATGTAGATTCTTTGCAGGATTTTTTCTTCTGTTTGTATATTATGTCTTCGTAACATATTAATTATTACTAATTTTAACATTTTAAAATATATTAAAAGAATATTAAAATATTAATATAGTGTTTTTTTAATACTCACAGAAAATAACATAAAAAAAATTCAATAAAAAATCTATACTCTACCTCATAGGATAAAGAATTGAAAAATGAGGTTTATTTTTCTCTGGGATTTTACGCTTAAAATTTAAACATCAAGACCCTCTAAAACAAAATATATTTCATATCATATATATCCAATTTTGTAACTAATAACTAGATATTCTACTTCATAAGAATATCAAATCCAATTAACAGGCCAATTTACTAGCATAAACGATTCTTCTTCTAAATCATGCCACTGTTACATTATTAATATCATATTGATTAAATGACTCTTTGAAGTAGGCAAAATTATATTTCTTGTATAATTTTCTTTTTCAATAATTGATGGGAACCAGCTTTATCAAATGAAATATTTCTTGGTGTGAATCCAGCAGAAAGATTAGACTTTGCGGAAGTATTCCCATACTGATATAACAGTAATAATAGTAATATTTTTTTTCATAAAAAAAAATTTCAAAATTAATTACAACTTATTTAAATGTAATTTTATTTTATTTTTAACATCAATCATAATTTGGTAATCTTATTTTTTTATTTATCAAATTTTTTTATTAATTATATCAGTCAAATCCTTTATAAATTTTCACAAATTTTACTCACAAATTACTTTTAATGTTATCTACAAATTTCTTAAACAGAACAATATAAACTTTATCTTCAAATCCATTCAAATCAATCATCTCGTCCTTGAATCATTCTTCTAGAAAAAATACATCCTTAGATAAGAAATTTGACAAGTGACTCTGTATACTTTTGTGAAGTGTGTTTTTAACCGATCATCTATCTCTCGATAACTAAATCTAAACTCTTTAATGATATTGTAATAACTAATTGGATTACTATTAAATTAGGGTTGCTATTGGAACATAGAAGCTAAAAAATGGTGCAAATATGAAAAATGAAATAGTATAAACTATGTTTCGAACATCCTCGTAAATCTTATCCTGATGAGCTTTCAAAATTTGGGTCCTTGTTAGATTTAAGAGTGTTTTGTCTTGATGTTTGAATAAGAGAAGAGCCACAATTTTGGACTTATATCGACAAGGAATTAAAATGTAACAAGTTACATCATCACATCACAATTAACATGAGGTGGAGATGAAATTATGATAGAAAATCAGAAGGAAAATTGAGACCCAAAAATGACTCAAAATGAACGAAAACCATTGTTGGCACCATGCGTGACGCACGGTTGACGATGAATCAATGTCATTCTACAGCATCAAATATGACATAAACAATCATGGCGTGCATTTTGGTGCGTTGAAAAACAAAACACAAAACAACAAATTGAAAACTTAACAAGGGAAAGTTTCAACTCAACTTCAACAAACCATTGCATAAGCTTTTTCACTTTCAAATATGTTTTAGCCACAGATAAAGAGAAAAGAGTTGTTAAAAGTTAAATGAACCTACCTTATAAGGATTCATTTGTAATAGGTGGAGTTAAAATTTGATCAATTCAATTTACCTTAGTTAAAACTTTGTAAATCTATTCAACCTACCATAAAATAATGAGTTAGGTAGATTGACTAACTTAAATATATTTTATTCCTCAACTTATTTAAATTGGAAAATAAAATTTAGAATCTATAGAAAATTCAGTTAGGAACTTAAATTTAAATATTTGGATTCATTAAACCAAATTTATTTTACTTTTCTCAAATTAACCTAACTCAAATTATAAGGAGTCATGGCATGCAACACCCTTGTTTTTGTTATCCTTTAGAATCTTCTTAATTTGGAATTTTGCATAGTTTTTCTTTTCTTTTATAACAGGAATGACAATGCAATTCAATGCATACTTTTTAGACTTTTTCACCTTTGAAATAAAATGCAACTTTGAATTTTGTGAATCATACATTAATAAAGATTAACTAAACAAAGTCATACAGAAAAAAGTTGAAAAAGAAAAACGTTATCTTTCCATCATTGTCGTCTAGGAAAATGCTGTCGTGTACTGTACTTTAAGTATGACAATCGACAACAAAAATAATAATTTATAAACACAAGAGTAAAATTATTTAAATGTTATTTAATAATATGTTGTCGTTTTTATTATTTTTGAACTGGATACAAATCTATCAACTTGTATATCGGTTCATGAATATGAATATATATATATATATATATATATATATATATATATATATATATATATATATATATATATATAAGTTTAATAGTATATTTTAAAATTAATTCAACTATTACATATGACGCTATGAACCTTGTCCTAATTCTGCTTACATATTTTAACATTATATTTCAATTTTTGTTTAAATGCGTAATGATATGAATGTCATTATTTTAGTCTGTGAAAATAATTTGGTTTAAGTATATTTTTAGCTCTTGATCTAAAATTGAAATTCGTTTATGTTCGAAATTTCAAAATATTTTGGTTTCTAAACATAAAAAATAAATAAATATAGTTATTTTAACTCAATTACGTTAATTTTTTTTAGGAGTCGAGCATATTTTTCAACAAATATTGAACTGAGAATGTGTCAAACGGTGTAAATAACTCCAATACTAACATGAAACGCGTTCAACACGTAAAAAAAATTAACATAATTAGGTTAAAAAACTATATTCATTCATTTTTTAAAGTTTAGGAACCAAAAAATATCAAAATTTTAGACATCAATAAATTTCAATTTTAAGTCAAAGTTGATGAACTTTAGTTATATAAAATATTAATTAATAAAAAATATATTTTAATACGAGTTTCATAAATGTAAATTTCTTACAATTGATTAGCAACTCTCTTATTTCTAGGATTTATATTGACATATTTTATTATAAAAAACTCAAGCAATTTTTATATTTCTAGATAATTTAATAGTATGTACTGGACATTTAATATGTGAATAAAAGCGATGGTAAAATATTGAAAAAAAAAGGATGAGAAATGTCATTAAATAATGATAGTTAAATGAAGAAATATTATATTAAATAAAATGTTTATGAATTAAATAATGCCTAATTGGTAGTGCTTTGTTTTAACTGACTGTAAAGTTCAGTTTTACATCCAAATATAAAGCTGAATTCATGTAAAATTGATCCTTTGACCATCATTTTACTATGTAAAGTTGTAAATGAAAGTATATTTAGAAATCTATATTTATTCTATTATGTGAAAAGCAATACAAAATATTATAATATAAATTTAACTTTATTAAAGTTTATTTGAAAGTTGACTAAATTAATGCCTAGATGCATGGCAAATGATGTTTTGTGATTACATGAAATACTAAACAATTACCCTTGTCCCTACTTAACCAAACATTCTTTTTCTCTTTTTCTAATGTTGGAGTTCTTACCTAAAACTATACCTAAAAGGATGGTTTACTACTTTAGTCTCAATGAAGTTAAACAAATATATCAAAGGGTTGGCTATGTCAATTAAATGATTTAGGGTTTCAACAACATGTAATTTTATAATAAGCATTTATTAGAGATTGTGGGTCACAACATGAGAATAATGTCAGCTTAAGCAAATAGTAGCATTAGAGAAAATAATGCATGATGACATTTATGTGTGTTGGTGTGATTGCTGAAAAAGTGGTTGAGATTAGTACCCAAAAATAATAATTAAGAGATGTTATTATTTCTATTAAGTATATTTCATGACAAGTATTTATTTCCAAACTTAAAATATCTTGATATTTTTATGTAAATATTTTCTTCATCTAAAAGTTGTTAGAAAGAATATTAAAAAAAATAAAAAAAACAAATATTTCACAGGGTGTTTGACAATAAATATATTGAATCAAGGTAGGTTTTATTAAACATCATATAAACAATTTCAAACTCACATGTATCAATACCAATTATTCCAAATTTCAAAAGTAAAATTTTAATAGTTAAATTGTAACATAATCAAATAATTTATTTTTAAAAGAAAAATGTACATTTTGAAAAATATAATATAATTGTTAACTTTTTATATTTAAATTTTTTCAATTTTTTTTTACGTATCATTTGAATCATAATTAATATTTGCAGTATAATTTATTTAAAATACTTGTATAAATTAAAAAAAAAAAAAGAGAAAAAA
>Ga0209589_1005219_pt1 | contig 22089 bp, 6 predicted proteins | sample CowpeawhiteBW_FD_187525 | JGI IMG/M metagenome (GOLD analysis project Ga0209589, IMG submission 187525) | Root nodule microbial communities of legume samples collected from California USA - Cow pea white BW (SPAdes) (version 2) | ecosystem: Host-associated > Plants > Roots > Nodule | place: USA... | reverse complement strand
CCCAACAAAACATAAGGAATCTGGAATCTTTAAAGACTACACCTCCCCAACAATCTAATCTGTGAAACATGAGATTTTTGTTTGAAAGATAAACAAATAACTCAGCTCACCATTTCACGAGAAAACCAACAAAAACATAAACAGACTCTTTTTTTTCCCAAAACCCAGAATAGATTTCAATACCAAATTTCTCAGAAAAAAAAAGAGAGATATAATAGTAACAGATGGAAAGAAACCCAAGGAGAGAGAAAGTCAAAAGCTCAAACCCTAGAACCCAGATCCCAAAATTTGCAAGGCAGCTCACAGGATCAAGAACCCCAAAAATAGAAAAAAAATAATAAGAGAAATGGGATTAATCAAACTACATGTAATAGAATCCCTGAAGCTCAATCAGTAGCAAGACGCAGTCCATAAAACACCTGAATAGCCGTCATCAAAGGTGAAGGAAGATTGTCTCTCTTCTCCCTCTCTCTCTCTCTCTCTCTGTCTTCAGTTCACTGCAGCATAATTAAAGCAAAGCGCCCCACATCAAATTCTCTTTTACTTACAAAGTAAAACCAAAACAAACCCGTTTGATATCTCTCTACTGTACTAGTATTTTCTTAAATTGAAAACCAAAAAGAAAAGAAAAGATAAAGTAGAGAAAAGAAAAAGAGTGATTTCGATTCAATTCAGAGCAACTCCCATTCTCCCTTTTTCTCTCTCTCTCTCTCAACAATGTTTCAACTCTAGAAAAACAATGGTTGCTAGGAATCCAGGGAGAAGGGACATTGACTCTCGCAAAAACCAAACTTGTTAGTGATATTAAAATGATTTTTCGATTTTGCATACATTATTTAAGAAATGAGGTTCCTTTTTGTCTATGTTGTGGTGGGACCCACAGGCTGAAGTCATGGCTAAAAGTCAAATAATCAGCTGGCTTGTAAAAGCTGTTATCTGTCCAACTGGGCAAACCACAAAGTTCAAAGCTTCCAACCCCTCAATGGGATCACACCCACCACCTCCTTCCATTATTCATTCTACTTCACATTTCTTTTTTCTAATAATTACTACCATTCTAAATAACATCATCATCTCCTCCATGTACACATAAAAAAAATGTTTAATTTGAATTTTCTATACTAATAACTGATTAAGAACTATTTTTTATATAATCATTGTAAAAATCAATAAAGTCATCATTCATAATACTTTAAATTCACCAACTTTATTTCAATTTTTTTTTAAAGTTAGTTTCCGTGTTTTCTTACATATCTCAGCGGAAAAGCAGTAATGAATTTTCCCCCCAAACCCTTGTTACTTGCAAAATGTTAGGTGAAGTTATTTAATGTTGCCTCATGTAAGGTTGATGTATAATATAGTAATATTCCATATCAGATGTTTCATAGATCATTTTTGAATTTAGATACTTTTATAACATTTGGATTTAAATGTTTTTTTTTTTTGCTTTTGTTTTTGGCTCAAAGCCAAAGGTGTTGCTTTAAGTTTCAAATTCAATTTAGTAGTATTGAAATTAGAAAGAATCTATTCCTGAAGGCCCTTAAAGCTAAAAGAGAGAAAATTTAAAAACGAATCTTTGATTTTATCCAGATCATGGAGCATTGAAGAAGCTTATTGTTAGATTCAACATTCCAGATCCAACATTCAACACAAATGAACCTATGAAGTAACTTAGCCTCCAATGATGTATTTTGTTTGGAAGGAACAACATTCATTGAGTTTTGTTCAATTTTAAAATAGTAGACTTTTTGTGTCAGTGTCTTGTGCTTGAGGATGTTGTTTATTGAGCCAGATCAACAACATCGATTTCTTTCTTTCTTTATTTATATATTTAATTTTTGGAAGAGACAAAGTATCGAGAAATCGGAAATGGAACCCAAAAAACTAAAAAAGAATATGATCAAGTTGATCTGTATTTTAGTTTTCACTATCAGGTTCATAAACAATCTCTGTCAAAAAAATATTGGTTTAAAATCTGACATTTTGGTCAACGCTCGCAAGCGGAGGATCAATCACAACTAAAATTACAAACTTTCAAAGACACGTCTGCCATACCTTGTTCATGACGTTACGACATGTTAACACATTATTATAATTACTAGTCATGTTCTTGTTGTAATGCATGCGCTTTCGTATTCTTTAAAATTAAAAAATAATAATTTGGGTTATTATCAAATATTGTAATTAAAATTTTTAAATTTTCAATCTTAAAATATATTTTAATTGTCGTTTTATTGCTTGAATATAAGATATATTGAAAAATTATAAATTAAATAAAATGGTTCTAATTATAGATAAAGATATACTTAAAAAGTAATTTTTATATATACACTAATAAAGGAATATCATTATATGTTGATATTATTATTAGTTTGTTTATTATATAGAAAAAAAATAAATAAGTAAATAAAGTAAAAGAAGAAAAGAAAAATGAGTTATATTTGATTGAAAATATATGAGTCAAAATATTATTAATTATATCCATCAATAATAATTTTATCTTTTGATATTGTTAGTTTTCTTATTTAAATTATGATTGTAATAAAAAATAGACTAATATTAATATGAGATGAGAGAAGAAGAAAAAAACAAAGATAAGAGGAGTGAATCGTTTCGTAGAGTTAATGTGTAAAATAACATAATAAAATATTTGATTTTTCACATTTTAACTCATTTTTCTTTGGCAAATATGGACGCCAAATGTTCCATACAACATATTCATACCTGAATAAAATAGTTTTAATTTATACCCAATTAAGTAACTTTTATAGTTGATTAAGATCTATTTTCATTTCTTTTATTTTTAGTATGGTAATAGTCATATTAAACTATGATAGTAAATAAATAAATAGATAAAAAAATAACTTATTTTCTTACTATTTTTTTAATTAAACATTCTCTCTTTTTATTAATTTTTTTACTTATATTTATTTTTTCTTTAGTTGATGATAAGGGATGAAGAGATCATATCAGTTTGATAAATCAAGAAGTTTTAAACTAATGTAATATAACTTTGTAAACCAAGATGATTTGGGTCATGTCATCATATCATATGAATTAAAGTTATAAGCTATTGTTGATAAGAAATATTAGGAAAGTCCGAAAAATACTAGAAAAGGTCGAAATCATCTAGATAATATTATGTATTATGTAAATCTAATCCCCGTGTCTGAAAAACAACTAAATGAATTAAAGATGACAAGGATTATCTACATAATCTATGGAAAAAAAAAGTTTATCAAGAATAATATAAATATACAATTATATAAAATATATATCATTAGTTTTATTGTCCAGTTATTTTCGCATTAACACTAACCCTTAAATATTGACTTGATCATATGGGGTGTCTCTATCGACACAATTTCCAAATTGAGATTTATCAAAGAATAAAAAAAAAAGAAAAAGAAAAACTTTCATCTACTTTCATACTAATCAATAAGAGAGATAAAGTGATATTATAGAAGTTATCTCGACCTTATGATAAAATATTAGTAGTTCTATACCCAGATTTTATATATGATAGTATATAAAACGACAACCTCACGTTGATGCATATCGAGTCTACGCGATTTTAAATAATTTTCTGTTAGTGTGTATATTATCAAGTTCCGCGATATAATCTTTTCAAAATAATATTTGTACTTTAAGCAAATTTACAAAAATTGTTATTTTCAATAAATTAACAAGATAATAAATTTTTGAAAGACCCTTAAATAATTTTAGAATATTGTGAATGTCATAAGTTGTTAGTTCTTGAATGTTACAAACATAATTAGGACAATTTAAAAAAATATATATAAATTTACTATTTTTTTCTTGACATTTAAAGTTTGTGAATTTTACACTCTCGTTGTTGTTAATTAAATTTAATTGTTTATATATAGTGAAGTGATAGTACTAAATAACTCATGACTCGTGTAACGTGAATAAACCTGGATGGTGATAATGAGGCAACTACTTAACGCTAAAGATAGTAAAGTTTAGTTGATTATTTAATGCACTTGTACGTCTTTTTTTTTCTATAACATCGCGTTTGGTATGTATGCGTCTAACGTACTTAAATGTGAGATGCAAAACTTAATACTATCATATATAAAATGTCTGCATCTATAACATTTTCAAATTCAATTTCATGTTGTAAATGTTTAGCCATATTCAATGCGATTAATTGCTTTCATTTTTACTTTTTTTGTTTAAAATATCATATCTCAGTTTTGAATTTATAGTACACTTATAAAAATACCGAGTACTGAGTTATTATTTATTTACATATGACTAGAAGTGACAAACAGGTCAGTCCGGCTCGTTTTGGCCAGATCCATATGTGGTCCGTCAAAAATGGATTGGGTTGGGTCGGACTAGGTTGGGCCAGATTGGTCCATCAAATAGAAATGGGTCAATAATCACAACACGTCCCGTATAGAACGTATAACAGGCTGGGTCGGGCTGGTCAGTCCACTTTTTTTCTTTTTTTTTTTAATTTTTTTAAAAGTTTTAAATTTATTTTCAAAATTTTAAAATTATTTATTTTTCTTAAATTTGTTTATATATACATATAAATTAAATTATTATTAAAGGCATATTTAATCAAATAAAATATTTTTTAAACTTTTAATTGATTAGTTAATGTTTTTAATTTGATAAGTTAAAATAATTATTAAATTTACATAATAAATTATTCAATTATAACTAATAATTGAAACTTAATTTGTAGGTGTTAATGATTTAAATTACAATATTATTATATATTTATACATTTAAAATATATAATATAAAAATCAATCTTTTTAATTACTTTTAATTTATTTTATTTTTTTAAAACAGGCCAACGGGTCAGGACGGGCTAGCCCATCAAGTTGACAGGCTGAACGGGACGGACCAGAACGGGCTGACGGGTTGAAATCTTCAACCCAACCTGTCCCTTTTACAACGGGTTGACGGCCTGGCCTGTTGGACCCAACTCGTTGGGTATAAGTATGGGGATGAAGATGATTTTTTTTATGGGAATGGGTATGAGATAGCGAGACGTGTCCCTGTCCCACCTCTTTGTCATCCTTATTCTTATCGTTTATTTTAATGACAACAAAATTTTATCTTATATCCTTGTTTAATATAAATTGTAATATACTAAAACCACTTTATGATTATTTTATATAATTCATTTTGCAAAAATATATTTTTAATCCCTTGCGTAAAATTAGAAATGATCCCTGGTCGAAACTTATATAATGTTTGGTTAACATGCTTTTAAAAACATTAGTTATTGTGGCAAATAGAGTTTCAATTTTTTCTGAATTTATATTAAAATTAAAATTGTTTTGTCGGCCTAGCCCACACTTTTTAGGTTTAATGAAAGAAAAATACAAATCATAGTTGTAGTGTAACCATTTCAATGCCACATTCTCTTTTGACTCCCAACACACCTTGCTAGAGAAGAAGAAGGAGCAATGAGGACATCGATAAAAGTCGTTGCTGCTACACTACTCAAGAAGCTCCTACTCCTCTTCTCCATCAGCCACGAAGAGCTTCGCCAAAAGAGACTGAACCAAAGGCGCAACCACATCGAAAACGTGAGCTACCACGCCAGAGCTTGATCGTCGTTGCGCGCACCTCGCCTAGGAAGAAGAAGGCATCACACCTCCACCGTTGTTAGAGCTTCACCGAAATGCAACCTTCCGTTGTATGAAAATGTAACCACCGTAATGAAGATGGTGACCATCGTGACTCCCATCACAACCACCCCTAGTAGTAACTCCTCCCTAGGAAGAAGAAGGCATCACACCTCCACCGTTGTTAGAGCTTCACCGAAATGCAACCTTCCGTTGTATGAAAACGTAACCACCGTAATGAAGATGGTGACCATCGTGACTCCCATCACAACCACCCCTAGTAGTAACTCCTCCCTGCGAGATCAAAACGATGGTTGCACAAAAGTTTAAGAGAGTTTTCAGTTGTGAGGGAGGTTGATCCGAAATTAGGAATTTTTTTCTTAACTAACATCTTGTGATCATAGGTGTGGTGGATCATAGGTGTGGTGACGTCTGAGTGATGGTAAGTCACTACAAGAAAAATCTTAAATAATGACCATATTTAGTGACCAAAATAATTAGTCACTATAGTGATCAATTTTGATACTAATTTATAAACTAAAAATTATTGGTAACTAAATTAGTTTCAAAAATTATAATTGATCTTTAAATTCGTAACTAAAATAGTTTATATTATAAATTAGTCTCTAAATTGGTCACTAACATTAGCTATCTAGGTTTTGGTTACCAAAGAAATTAATTTATAGATTCATCTCTAAATAATTAATTAGAGAGATTAGATGTGCAAACTTAATTTATCGTAATTCATTATTTTTAGGTTTGCTTGTAAGTATAAGTACTTATTTGGATCAAATAATACAATCTTCTGGAAGACATTTGTTAATATTTTACTTATTAAATATCTTCGAATTATATATCCATGTGATCTTTATGATTTTGTATTATTATTATTTTGATGAAATTTAATTGTTTTTGGTTATCAATCATAATGTTCCATATATATATATATATATATATATATATATATATATATATATATATATATATATATATATATATATATATATATATAATATGCCACTTTGTTTTTTAATAAAAGTCAAATTCATATCTCATGTTTTAAATATAGATAAAAATTGCCTTTTCAAAAATATGTATATATCCAATAAATATGTCAACATTTCTTTTATAACTAATTAAATTTGAAGGATCCATAAGAATTACTTTCTCATTTTTTATGTATATCAATTCGATAATAAACATAATATAATGAATATGATAGTAGGACAGTAAATATATTATTAAAAATTTTATAATTAAATTCTTTGACTTCTTAAAGTAACCAAAATATAAATTACATTTAAAATAAATACATTTCAAATGTTATGTCAACACCTTTTTTTTTATAAAAGTCAAATTCATTTCTCATGTTTCAAAATTAGATAAAAATTACCTTTTAAAAATATGTATATATCCTGTAAATATGACAACATTTTTTTATAAAAGTCAAATTCATATCTCATGTTTTAAAAATTACCTTTTAAAAATATGTAAATATCGTGTAAATATGTCAACATTTTTTTTATAAAAGTCAAATTCATATCTCATGTTTAAAAGCTAAATTAAATATGTTTTAAGTAAACTCTAACCTGGCTGAGTACAAATCAAGACTCCATATTAAAATTGGTTTATGCGAATGTCATTATCAGCGATGAAATCAACACCAAATTTATGCAAAGATTATTTGCGTTTGTTTTGATTAATTATCTTTTTAAAAAGTTTGTATTGGTTATCAGATGAGAGCATAATTGAGTAATCAACCCAAACTCAAAAGCAGTACAAATGGCAAAAATGAAAGCAATTGATACTAATTACATTTTTTAAATCATGGGTTGAATATATTTGGTAATGACTATTGTTGTTCTATATTTTTTAAAAGAGAATTTATGTTGTTTTTGATGATGTCTATGAAAAAAATGATAGCATAGAATTGTTGAAATTCAAACAAGACATATATGTGTGTGATGGTTAAATTTATTGTTTTTTTGTCTTGCTAGTTAATTAGAATATTAATCTAGTTAACTAGATTAGTTTTGAAACATGAACTTGAGTTCTATCATAATCTAGTTGATTAGTCAAATAACATAATCAACTAGGTACTTCCAGACAGCAGCCTATTCATATAATCATATCACTGCACCTATTGGAAGAGAACGTTTTCTCAATCAAAAGAAAGAAGAAAGTGGGGTGAATATTTTCTTGGAACAGGTTCTGCAGCAGTGTTTAAGTGTTCATCGAGAATGCTCATCAAGATCAAATGAAAAGGGTGTAATATTAACACCAAAGTTATGTGCTAAATCATGTCTAATTGTTTCATCATTGTCACTGTTTTCTCACTACTTTTTATGGTTTCTTGAATTGAAATTCTATCTTTTATCACTGTGATTGTGGTAGTTGTTTGTAATTGCTTGGAGCATTATAATTTTTGCATTTTTTGAAGGAGTGTTTCAAGAAGTGTAGTTTTAGAGTTTAGGAATTGCATAAGGGTTTCTTGTATTCCTTCTCTTGTTGTTATAGTCGAATTCTTCTCTTGTTATTATAGTCGAATTTTTAGTGAGGAAAACCAGAGACTGGATATAAATTCAATTTAATCGAACCAGTATAAATCTTATTGTCTCTTGTGCTTTCTTTTCATTCTCTTTTAATTTTTTCTAAGTATAAAGGTTAAACAATATGCATTCTTAAATTCCTTTTATCAATTGGTTAAAGATTTCACAAAAACTATTTTTCAAGTGTAAAAGTAAATCAAAAAGTTTGAGAAACAATTCAAACCCTCGTGATTGTGAAAGATTGGTGCATCAAAACTAACAACTATTTTTTCAAGCACGTAAAGAACGTGCTCGACTGATTAGTTAAATGTGATTAGTAACTAAATTATGTAGATTAATTATAGAAGTTTAAAAGATATAATTTAAAGCAATGTTTGAATTTATAGTTTATTAAATTTTTTTCACTCTTCACCTATATTCACCTATGTGTTATATATATATATATATATATATATATATATATATATATATATATATATTATATTTAATTTTAATGTACAATAGTTTTTAAAAATATAATAAATATATGATTGTTATTGTGTAAAATTATAAATTAATTTATTATAAAAATATTAGTGCTTTATAAATTATACATTTTATTTATTAATACGTTAAAGAATTTTAAAATATTAAACATGAATACGCGTAAACCATAAATACATAATTCATAATCATAATTATTCACGATTTCAGTAAATTATTTCATTTTTCTTTAATAATATGTAATCTCTTTATACAATTGTTTCTTAATATTTTCTTTGTTTATTTTAATCATTACACTATTGTTAATAAATAAAAACTAATATGAACTTACATTAGGTAACAAAAGTAAATTAAAATTTCATAAAAGTTTAATTTTATCTATAAAATGAAACTTTATAAAATATACGCTAAACTAGTTTTTAGTATTTCATTTTCATTTTTAATGTCAAATAACAATAGTTAACAAAAGACTAAAAAAAAACTATAAAAATCATATTTACAATAAATAAAAATATATTTAAACAGTATTTTCTATTAGTAAAATAATTAAAAGATCTTTTTTAATTTATAGAAAAAGTATAACCCCTTTATTTTCATACATTATTTCTTCAGAAAAAAAAAAAAAAAAACGGGAGGGAAAAAAGAGAAGCATTTATATCAAAGCACAGGTGCAGAAGCAATTATCCATACAGTCTTGGAGTTAGGACGGACATATTTAAGAGGTTAGGTGAAGCTCCTTGTTCCACTTAAATATAGTTTTAGACTATTCTTCTTTCCTCACTTAAATATAATAAAAATATTTTTATTTTATTTCATAAGTTCCAGTAAGAAATCTTATAAAGAATGTTTTAAATTAAGATTAGCGAAATTAAATAATATTAATTTATCCTTTAATTAATATGAAACTAGATACTTCTGTTATTTAGGTTTAGAAGATGTAACTTTTTGTTAGAGGAAGGTTTGAAGGAGGGAAAAAAATAAAAAAGCAAATTGTTTTTCCTAATTTAACCATTGGAGGAGACATTGTAGATGTTACTGTAACTAGCAATGAAAGATTTTGGATATAAATAAAGCAAATATACTAATGACAGAATGTAAAAGTTTGAGCACTTTACTTTTGTATTTGTGATTACCTTTTGTGAGGTCCAAAGTAAAGGCACCACAATCACTGGACATGCATGAGAAAGAAGAGATATGATTTATATTTTTATGGGAATGGGTGAAATATTTGTAATGTTTCAATGAAAGGCTTAAATCATTGTAAACTATAATGACATGTAGGGATGTTGCTAGGATAGGTACTTGAGTGCTTATAATGCAACATATTTTATTTTACTTCTAGGTCGTATATTGATTTTTAATCATTTTATAATCATTAAAGAATTTAGTTAATTTAATAAATGCTATTAAATTTAGTAATTATCATGTTATTTTTGTAATGACCTTCAAAGATATTAGAATTTTATCTTTGACTTTTCCTTTCTATATAAAATAGTACCACGTGTAATTTAAAGAATTTAAATAATTAAGACAAATTTATTACAGAAAAAAGCTGCTGCATAAAAGGGTAAGTAGTAATAGTAGTTTACGAGGATCTAATAATGGTTTGATTGCTGAAGCTTTCATAGTAGCAATAATAGGTGAAATAGGTATTATGTTTTTCTAAAGAATATGATATAGTGTCTGTAATTTAGATTCTTTTAATTTCCAGTCTTTTTATCTTTTAGTATTATTCTTTAACGTATTTTAACATCTCAACTTTTCTGTTTTGGTGTAGAGATACATTAAAATAAACATTAACATGACATCATCATATGTTAAAAAAGGTTATTATGAGATCGTTATATGTTGTGTTATCATGACTTAAAACACTTTAAAATTATAAAGAATATATTTTAAAAAAATTGATTATGTTTTGCTCCTTCCTCATTCAAATGTTTGATTTTTTAAATTTAAATAAAGATATTTGGTCTGAAATTAAATTTCTTTTCCTGACAACTCATTCTGGTATAGGTTTTATGTCTTTTATTTTGTTAAATTTTATCTATTCATCATCAAAAAATTTCTCTTTTATCCTTCTAAACAATAAATACCTTCAAGTAATTAGAGTGTTCTCTTTGCATAAAGATATTTATGGAAAATGTGGATTTAATTAAAGAATTAATGATGTTCGGATTTATAGATGTGTAATATTGTGTTCACTTAAAAGGATTTATTATTGGGAGAGATTAGAAATGGATGATTTGAGAGTGAGTTAGGCATTTACTTCTAGAAATAAGAGAGAGGAAAAGGAGGGAACAAAAAATTTCCTCATTTTCACATCTTGTGAGATGATTTGAGAGTGATTTGAGAAAGATTACCATTATTTTCTCGATTTATTTATCCTTCTCTTAATTCACTAATAATGTAATGTTGCATAATTATAATAATAATGTTAAAATACGACTTTTTAAATTATGATTAGAACAATAGTTAATACCCAAATTTTTAAATTGTTTATAAAAAAAAGGTTGAAGAAGTAAATCTATTATATTTTTATAATATTTTTTTTATTTATTCATTTAAATATTTTTTATAAAATAAATCTAACTCATCAAAATATAATTTTAGATTATTTTCAACATCAAGGACAATTTGATAATCTTGTTATTCTTTCAATTAAATTTAGTTTTTAATCTATCACACCAATCAAATCACTTATAAACTTTAATAAATTTTACTTTTAAATTCAGTCACTCACTCACCTCTAAATCTCAATCCCTTCAAAAGAATAATACAAACTTCACACTCTAATCCACTCAAATTTATTCTCTTCCTCTCTACCAAATTAATATTCACAAGTGAACACATCCTAATGTTGTGTTTGGATTGGGGTGTGAATTTGGGAGAGTGGGTTTGAGTTTATTTGTAGGTGAAGACGATGTTGTTTGGATTGGAAAAAAAAATAGTCTGATCAAATGAATATGAGTGAAAATAAATGGATGTGAGTGAAAAGTTTGTGAAAAATTGTGTATGATTTGATTTGATTGATAAAATTTATTTAATTTTTATTTTTAATAGATTACATCGTATGATTCCAAATTTATCTTTCATGATAAATGTAATGTAAATTTAAATATAAAAAAGAGAAATAATGTTAAAATAAAATTGAAGCTGTTATTTGAAATTAAAAAAATATAATTTATTATTAGTGTTATTATTTTTTTATTATTATTATTATTATTATTATTATTATTATTATTATTATTATTATTATTCATCGTTATAAAAACAGGTAAAACAAAATAATTTTTGAAATCTAATTGCTATAACAAGTTGACCAAAATTCCATATATAAAAAGAATTATTTAACAAATAAAGACACCGTAAATATATACACAGTTAAAAAAGTAAATAAAAGTTAATTTTGATTGGTTAAATCACAAGGACAAACAAGTAAGTTCAACAAAATAAAATGATTTTTCTTGCATATCTCTTTAGTTTAGTAGGAGGCAAAAATCGTAGCTCAATTACAAATTAGCGCTCATAATTCCTTACAAATAAGTTGAACCAACCACAATCCGCACCATCTGTTTCATCAGCGTGAACAGTACGTCAACGGATCTAAACACAATATTAGAGAAGGAAAGCAAGGATTTGAGGGATGAGCCACTTTTTGCATCTACAAAAATAGCAAAGATACGAGAGGATGAATGAAAGTTTAGGGTTTAGGGTACAAATATCCTTCCCAAAACCATATATATATATATTAATGAATAATAATAATAATAGCTAATTTTAGTTATAAGGATAAAATAATAATATTATATTTTAATCTATTAAAACTTTCTTTTATCTATTATATTAATCAAATCATTTGTAAATTTTTATAAATTTTACTTCTAAATTCATTTACTTTCATCTCCAAATCTCTTCAAAGAAACATCATAAATTTATTCACTCAAATCCATCTAAATTCATCTTAATTTAGTCACACTACCTATCAAATCCATCTATTAAGTTATTATTGAAAGAGGATTTCATTAAAATATGATAAACAAGTATAAACAAAATTGATTAGTAAACTAAAGATCGAGGAAAAGGCGAAAGATAATGTAATTTGATTATCGAATCATACTATATTATCTAACGGTCGCACATAAATATTTTAGAAAATTAAATTTATATATAGAAAAATATAAATTAAATTTATAATACATCATGTACATTTCATTTTAAATTATACGAAATCAAAGTTAAGAAGACTAAATTTTGGGAGCACTACTTTTTCTGCGTGAGTAAGCAATTACAAGTAGGAAAGCGTCTTTATTATAATGAGCTAAAAATTTACAGTTTCCAACAAATATATAAAGTTGGTCGAATTGGTTTTTTATCATTCAGTCCGATTAACTATATTATATGAGGTTATAATATTTGGGATAATATTAAAACAATCTTATATTGAACCATAAATAACTTGCAAACTTTGTTATTTTCTTACAAAAAAAATTTTATTTTTGTTTTTAAATGTTTTAAAATAGTTATATTTCTGATGTAGTGATTAAACTTAATTATGTTTCAACACGCTTGATGTCAGAATATTGATATCATATCTGGAAATGAAAATAAGTTTCTAAAACACAAATCCCACTTTTCTTAGTTCTTGAGAAAATGGTAAAGTGATTTTAAAGTTAAACTCTCTTTTTACTTAGAGAACTTGTTTTGATATTTTAATAGTTTTATATCACTTGATCATAATTTAAATATATTTTCTTTCTTTAATATTTTAAAATTAAAAAAAAAAAATTCATGACGAAACTCTAAATTTTAAAGCGGACAACACTTAAATATGATAACTTATATTAACGATATTATCTTAACAAATTTAAAATTCAAACAACATTTATTGTTATAGTTGTATTTTTTTAAATGTTGATATGATCAATAGTCATATATATATATATATATATATATATATTTATGTAATCGAATATGAAATAATTAAACATGATACTGTCATGTATTATTACAATAATTTATTAAAAAATATTTTATTTAAATAGTGAATTTTGTAAAGTTATTATTTAAATAGACTTTTATTATGTCATTTTATTCACATTATTAGTATGTTTGAAAATAAGTAAGGGTTAAAAGGAGAGATGTAATAAGTGGGTTAAATAAACTTTTAGATGTGAACTTTGCTATTATCAATTATTTAATTTTGGTTTATGAGTTCAAATTAGATTATGTTGTATTGTATGAGATTGTGATGATTTATTTTTGTAACATAACTAACGGTAGTTACAAATATTTGTGTGGAATGAAGACTTCCTAAGAGAAAGAAGAAGGTGAACAATGATATTATTTGAGTATATTAAGTTAAATAAAGAGTTGAATGATAATTTCTTTTTTAATTATCAGAAGAAAAATACACCTAAGATATTATTATCATGCATGTTATAAAGAAGTGTAACACTTAGATAAAGCTCACATTAAAAAAAAGTAAGTTGAAGATGTTAAGATGTAAATTATGGGTTTTGAAGTATGTAAATGATATAATCCTATCTAGAAAATAGTCTTATCATTTATGAATCTAAATTTTCAAAAGACACAACACAAATATATCAGAGAAAAACGCAAAATAAGATATGGATGAAGAACGCTACAATCTAGTAAATTAATAAGTCAAATGAAGATTCGCCAGAGAGATGTTAATCTTCAATATGAATTAGAGTTCTAATCCAAGAACCAAGAGAATCCTGTATCAAATAATACAAATGCATATGACATGACTCCAAAGTGTTTACATTAGTTTTTGATACCTATATAAGCACATAAGTTTAAGAAAATTTGAAAACTCTAAAAGAAAGCTCAAGCCCAACAACATAAAATCATAACCTAATTTCTAGAAAAATCCCAAAATCCATAAACATAGAAACATAAATTAATTTTTCTAATAACTATTCTTCAAATGTATCATGTTCATGTTCTTTAAGTTTCCTCCTTCGTAGAACATTATAAGCTTTAAGAAAATGTGTTTTGATCTTTGACCTTGTCATAGATCTTTTGAATTGCAAATGTTTTTCTTGTATATGTTTCCCAAATTTTTCTTATATGTTTAGGATATAAGCCTTGTCAATAACACATAGATTGTAGATTTGACTAAAAGAAAATGTCAACATATACAATATATGATTAGCCTTTCATAATAACCTCTACGATGCACTCTGGAAAGAAAAGTGTGCCTCCAAGAATCAATTTATAAGTTCAATTTGCAACATTTCATTAATTTACAAAAGTTACCTTAATTTGAATTTTATTATAAGATTATGAAACCATTTTTATAAAATATGGAAGGAAGATCCTTGAAATATTTCACTTCACTCCAATTAACCCCAATTTCATTACAATAGAAAAACTCCATTCCAAAAGTTGGTTATAGATCCAACCTAAGACCTTATTAAAAAGTGAAAATGATGAAGGGAACTACATAGACTAAGAACATAAACAAAAATGGACAGGTTACGATAAAATAAAAAAAGTAATGACTGACAAGTAAAAAAACATTATATGTAAGACTCAATCACATGAAACATTTAGTTTGATGAGTTCATACTCACCTACCTCTATATGAATGAACCAACAATCTTCAATAACTTGTAAACAAACATGACTTTCAAATACAAAATAAAGGTTAAACAATATTTTATCATTGAAATTATATTTTTTTATTAGCAATAACCAACTATATACGAGTGGTACAAACTATTCATAACCAGACCATTTCATGGCCTAATCCCATTCCATTAATCCCACATGCTACATTTTGAGTTTTTATTTATTTTCATCTCTTCAATTTGTATCTTTATCTTAGGAAACAACCCTCGTAGTGGATTCCCACTATAATTAAAGGTTGATGTTATCTGAATATACAACACTTGTCCACAACCAACAACCTAGTTTAACCTGACAAATAATTATATTAGCATTCTTGAAACATGCATGTTCCCTTCCTTCCATATTTAGACCATTGTAAAGTACAAAAACATGTCACTATATTTTTTAAAACATGCTTGTGCCAAAGTTATGTTAATAGAAATGCATACGTGGATAAGAGGAAATGAAATTACTCAAATTCACCCCTCTATAACTTGTATGACGTTTCGTAAAAAAAAAGAAAAAGAAGCAAATGTTTCATCAAAGCAAATATTTAACAATAAAGATAACTTTAGAAAAATTAAGGAGAATGATTCATAATGATATAAAAAAAGTGCATGTTTTATAGACATTAAAAATTAATTAAGGTTAAATTGATTTAAAAGTTATTTCTTTCTTAATCACATTTGGAAAAAAAAAATGTAAATATGATGCTACATCTAATGGATGAGTTATCCATATAAGAGACCATGCCACTTCTAACATGAAACCTTAAGGCTTAATGTTTGCAAGTCTTGTTTTTTTTATATACTACTCAACTTTTTTTATTTATACTCAATGTTAAACTTTCAACTCATATTTGGATTCCTAACTGATTGAATCTTACTAAAATGATGCATACTTGAACACCAAGACAAACCATGAATTATAATACCATCTTAGAAGTTTTTACTTGGATAGACAAACAAAATTGACCACTTATAAAAATATGAGTTGTTCATATAAACATGACACCACTTCCAATAAAAATCTCAAAACTTGTTTTTTTTTTTTTATATATACCACAATTTTTTTATACTCGATGCAAAACGTTCATCTCATATAATAATAACTTATTCAAGATAATAATATCTTATGTAATGTCATTCAATGATATAATATAACTAAAAGAATGATAGGATTAGGATCTTATAAACTTTTTGTGAACCTTTCATCAAGTTCAAATATTGTTCTCTCAAATTGTATTTTTCCCGTGGATGCACCGCTGAATTTTCTTTTAAGGAATGGAAATCTGACGAAACTCTGATCTTTTCGATATTAAACTCTATACCTCTACACCAAATATAAATACAACCCTAATTTACTTTAATGTAAAAAAACTTAATTACTTTAAAAAAGTCGTAAACCAACCACTTCACTTCCTCTCTAGGATTCCATTATCAATGATAATGCACAAAGCCCTAGAAGTTAAACTGATAAAGAAAAAGGGCCTCTTGACTACATTATATTTACTTTCTAATTTTATTGGATTTGAGGAACAAATTGACCAATGAGTTAGCAGTTGTATCGTTCAAGAATAAAGCATTCTTCTTTTCCTTGTCAAATGAGTGATGAAGAAAAGTTAGAGGGTAGGTCAATTTTATGACAATTATCCTTAACTCTTCTTTGACCCAAGTTATACAATGTGGTCCTCTAGAATTTGTCTCTAATGCCGCTAAGCAATTTTCTTATGCATATTTTTCAATTTTAACCTTTTAATGAATCTTCTATCTTTTATGTATGCAACACAATCTAACATATCACACATGACTTGAACTCCTTAAACTAATAAAAAACAACTTTTATCAATAAAGATAATGACCAATTTTATTCATTGAAAAAAACGAATATGTGTGTATTTTAAGTACTTATATGATCATTATCTTTTATTTTGTTTATTTTCCACATCTTTCTTTCCTTTTGATAATCTGTTTAAAATACTGTTTCATTTTTGTAGAGTTTTCTTTAGAAAAAGGATTTTTTTTCCCACATCAATGTTTTCTATTTGCATTGATTATCAATATTACTCTATAAATACTATTCAGTGATTTATATGAATAAAAAAAATTCAAAAGTTCCTGAAAATAAAATAAAGGCATTTACGTAATCAATAAGATGAGATTTCAGAAAAAATGATGTTAAATAAAGATTTATTTGAACTTTATTGGATCTGAAAAGGGGTAAAAATGAGAGGGTGTAAGAAAAAGGAGTAGAAAAGCATGATGAAGGTATATTGGTTTAATGAGCTTTAATGGATATGGACATCACGTGCATTACTACAGACAATAATTGTTATTATTTGGTGGCCAGTTTTGAATGGAGACATGATCATAGTCTCATCACTGGTCGACCAAGTTATATTTTGCAGTGCACAAAATTGGGTTTGGTCAAAACCAGGAGGGGAAAGTGGAGTAGTAGTGTGTGAGAATGATACATGAAAGATGAATAAAAGAGGTTGGTGTGCATGATGCATCATTCCATCGAGAATCTTTTTTCATGAAATGGTTAGAACAGATAGAACCAATGAAAGCAAAGACAAAGAATTGTGAACTGTGAATGTGCGAGACTACAAAAATGCCCTCGATAAACAACAACACAACCACTCCTTCCGACAGAGACAACCCCACTTTCTGAAAAAAAAAATGGTAAAGAAAAGAGAAATCTTTGCATGATGGGGTGATGGGGCCTCACTTAGCTACACTTCCATTAGTGTGCTCTCCATCGACACCAAGCTATAATCAAGTGCTTTAGACCTGGATTCTAACTTTTTCCCAAAGGAGGGATTAGGGCAACTTCATTCACTACTCAAAATCAACAATGAGTAGAGAACATGTTGCTTATCTTGCTGTGACATCACTCATGTTTTTTCTTTCTTTTCTTTTTTTCAATTTTCATATTTTCTTATATATCCTTCTCTTTTTCATTTTGACTTTTCTATGATATTCAATGATATCATAGTCTCTTGCTGGCTACATTCAAACCATGGTATCAGTTAATTCCTGATTTATGGATGCATGACTGTCTTTAACTTAAAGAACTTATCTTTTTAATCAAATACACTTTAATAAAAGCTTAAAGTTGATATGTATTAATTCTTTCAAAAGTCAAACTTAAATTAAATTTTTTTGTTTTTTATTGAATTTTTGGTATTGTCCTTCTACCAAACTTTCAAAACATACTAATTTGGTATATTAACAAAATATATTGTATATTTTAAAGTTTCAATAGGAATTCCGTAGGTATGTTATAACCTTATTTGGATAATCATAGCTATTTTCATGATTATTTAGTGTCATTATATTATAAATGTAAATTATTTGCCTACTTTGTTGATGTTGAAAAATCTTATTGACCAACCTTCAATCTTCCTTTCCTACTAGATATGATTGTTTTAATTCACAAATATGTATTTTTGAAATAATAGGTTTAGCTTAATATATATTATTCATACCACCAATTTATTTATCTGTAGTTTCAATGATTATAAATAAATGTAAATCAATTCATGTTAGGTCTATAAAGAGGGTTTCACTAGGGAGATATAACACTAATGAAACCTGAGTCCAACCACATAAGGCATTACACCACTCTCAATCCAAAACATTAAAATAATGAGTTTATGAGTCTTTATCCTTATATAGTGTTCTACTTTCTCATTTATAGTCTATGTGAGACTTAGAGTGACACTTAGATTCCTAACCGTCATGCATTTAATTTTTTTTTTAATATAATCTTTGCATATTTTGACTTAGGGTTACTTGTTTTTATGTAGAATAGAGGGGTCCGTTATCTCCTTAACGTCGTGGATATTTATGGTAAACAGGTAGAAAAAAGTATTTTTGTGTTGGTTCTATTTATTGATGGGATAATGGGCCCAGGTCCAAATTAGGTTGAAACGGGCCTGTATCGTTTCCTTTTGGTTGCACGTGTGTGTCCCTATTCTAAGTTTTGGAAGCTAATAACTAGTCCTCACACCTCATACATTATTAACATTATTGGGCCTTTTTCATTTGGATCATCATCATCCATACCATGGAAACCTTCCTATTTCTAACGTATGTGCTTTGAATGGACCCAAAGATTAAAACTTTCTTGTTTTGTTTTCAATCATTCATCAATCATCAAGAGATACTTTCTTTAGCGGGTAGCACGTCATGCAGGAATTTCAAGGGCGAAAAAATAGAAAATTATTTCTTTTGGATAATATTATTTTTACATGATGTACTGTAAGTTAATTGTTAGTATTATATAATTCATTTGTTATCAGTTCATATTTTTTTCCATGCCAAATAAATTCTTTCTATTATAACTTCAACAAAACAAAATCCTGTCAGTCAATATAATTACGTGGAATCCATTTTATCGTAGAAATATAATAATATAAATTATTAATAAATTAAGTAAAATGATCATTTGCCTATTTGTTAAAAAAGATCCGTACATATATGATTGCTTGTGATAAGAAGATATTTTTTCATATTCCAAAGCAGATATCACAAATCACAGACCACAAAAGTACAACAATATAAACTATCACTATAGAGTGTTTTTGGAAAATTTAAGAGCATATTTATCTTTATTCTAATCAACTAAGTTTTGGTAAGATAATTTGGTTGAAATTCCCCAACCTTATTAAAAGTTGTTATATCTGAGACAAAGTATAAATTTGAAAGAAGTAAGAGGGAATTTTTGACAAAATCAAATAAGATGTGGATTCATTAATATTTGAAAAGATATGCATTAAGGCACTACGAGCATCAACATTAACTTCATTAACTAATCTAATAAAATATTTCCACAATATCATATCACCATTCCATAATTTCTTGCAATAGACATTAAAGTGTATTCCATTAGGATTTTAATAACTTTCTTACATAATCAATTACAAAATATTTTGTTAGAATATAATGATTATCTTAAATATTTTTCAAAAAAACATAAAATTTATTTAGATTTTAACATATTCATACAACATCCAACGTGAAATAATTTTATGAATTTAAAATAATTTATAAGCTTTTGTGAATTTTAAAAGGAAAGTATTTTACGTTTTTATCTTTTTAGATAACCTAATGTCAATAGATATGTTTTTTTTTGTGTGATTTAGTTTTGTTCTTAGTTAAAAATATATAATAAGCTCTAAGTTCATGATGTTACTTGTTTTAAGTTAAAGATATCTCGAGTTAGTATTGTCAAAAACACTTTGAGCTAGTATTTGATTTTTTGTATACTCTTGTAACAGGGTGTTGTAATGTATAATTAAATTCTTATTCTGAAGAGTGTGAGTGTACTTCGAATCAAAGGATTGAGAGTGTTTTTTGTATGTTATACAAATTTACATATATATATCGATTATTCTTTGCGATTGTAGTTTTTCTCCAAATTTGAAGTTTTCAGGTTAAATTTTTGTGTTCCTTGATTTTATTTTATTTCTCTATTAATAGATGATTATTGAGGGTAAAAACGATAATATTTTAAATTGATGATGCATTTTTTTCGACAATAAATAATTTTATTCCCTATTTTATTATAACTAAGTATTTGTTATTGTATTTCATTTATAAATATTAACAATTTTTTTTATCAGAAAAAGAACTAAAATAAGATTATGTTTACCCTCATAAAGAAAAAACAAAAAAGAAATATGAATACATTGTATTTATACTTATAACATAAAAACTTAATTCAGATCAGTTCAATTTGAACTGGATCCAAAATATCAAACTGTAAACGGAATAATTTAATTCTAGAAAAATAATATTGATCAATAAAAAAATTCAATTTAATTCGGTTATCAATTTTTTTAATCAACTTTGAATTATTCTTTTATCAATTTAGTTCTATCTTTATTATTAACTTATCGGATAAAATTACAATAAATAATCTAAGATATAAATAACATTTTTTATTCTAGTTTATTGTTAGATCATAGTAAAAGAATTTATTATATGTAATACATTTTTTCTAACTAAATAAAATGTTAAGTATTTGTCAAAAAAAAAAATGTATGGAAAGAGATACATATTTAATAATTTACTATCTTCAACAAAATTAAAATGAATTTGGTCAATAAATATTGTAATAACCAATTAACCTTAGATTATTGTTCTCGTATAAAACATTTCCCGAAATACGTGTAAAACTATAATAGTCTTACCTTCATGCATTAATGTTTTGTCATTTGTGTTTTTGGATTTCAAGAGTAAGTTTAAAATTATCATTTTACTCTAACAAGTAATTTTAAATGTAAATATTCATTTTCTTATTGAGAGGGTGACAATCGATAAATTTGTACCCGCTACTATAGTAGATAAAATGATTATAAATAATGAGTATAGTTAGATAAGGGATATAAATATTTGATCACTTAATTATAAGTTGAGTATGTGTAAGACCCACTTTGATTTTGTCCTAAAATTTAAGGGTCTCTCTTAGTCAGTTGGGCCTAAGGCTGGCCCATAAGGCATCCCAAAACCCCTAAACCAGCCTAACCCTCTCATGTTCTGCCCATTTTGCAAAACTCAGTCATCTTACTCCTCTTTTCCCTTCAAACAGTGCTCTGCTAGGGCTCGAAGCTCATTCAGATTCAAGTAAGCTCAACCTCATTCTCTGCTCCACCTCTTGAGTATGCTCCTAAAGCTGTTGGGTTCGTTGTCGTAGGTGCCTGTGCTTTCCACTAGCATCTATCCAGGTGAGGGAAGCTAGGATTTTTCATGCTTTTATAAATAATGTGTCTTTTTGTTTCTGTTGGGTGCTCTTGATAATTT